>ENA-ORBV01000038-ORBV01000038.1-microbial-mat-metagenome-genome-assembly--contig:-NODE-38-length-228065-cov-13.567082_pt1 | contig 228065 bp, 163 predicted proteins | sample MGYA00237777_ERZ505514 | MGnify/ENA primary metagenome ERZ505514 (study PRJEB26160, sample SAMN06269048) | microbial mat metagenome | isolation source: Oligotrophic lake microbial mat | place...
ACTTTAGTCTATGACCCGAACACATTGGATTTATCTATCGTGGTTCCGGGTGTTACAACAGGCTTTGATGTAAACTCCTTGCTCGTGCAGGGCGGTGGAAGTATCTGTGCTTCTCTTGATGTAGCAGGCGCACCAATCAGTGTTGCAAATCCGAATGCAGGCACGCTCACTGCTGATGCAAGTTCAGTATGTCTCAGTGGTTCAGCAACAATTTCTGCTACACCCAACGGTGATATAAATGTTCCTGCCGGTTATTCAGTTGTGTATGCTTTGACCAAAGGCGCTGGTCTTGTGATTGAACAGGCAGGCGCTTCACCAAGTTTCACGGTAACCAGTGATGGCAATTACACTATTCATACTTTAGTCTATGACCCGAACACATTGGATTTATCTATCGTGGTTCCGGGTGTTACAACAGGCTTTGATGTAAACTCACTGCTCGTGCAGGGCGGTGGAAGTATCTGCGCTTCTCTTGATGTAGCCGGTGCTCCGATTACTGTTGGCGGTTCCGGCATCACCGGGTTGACATTAGTGAATTCGTTCACAGATGTTGACATCGCTCCGCTCAGCGATGGCGACACCATCAATCTTTTCTACACGCCCAATATCAATGTTCGCGCTGAACTCTGCGGCACCACTGGCTCCATCCGCTTCACGGTAAACGGCAGCAGCTTCAGCATCGAAAACATCGCGCCCTACGCTATCGCTGGTGATTCGCCCAACGGCAATTACAAAAACTGGAACATCACGCCCGGCATCTACACCATCACTGCCACGCCCTACACACGCGGTGGCGCTTATGGCACTTCCGGCACACCATTCACTGTAACCATCACCGTGATTGATGAACAAATTCCCTGCACAGGTGCAGGATGCTGTAGCATTGATACTGACTGCGATGATGGAGATGCATGTACTACCGACTTCTGCAACGCGGGCAACTGTATCAACTCGCCTGCGGACATTCGTGAAATCAGTGGATTCACACTCGTTGATGCAGCCACGGATGCTGACATTGCCCCGCTCGGCAACGGCTCCATAATTGACCTCAATGCTACGCCCATCGTCAATGTGCGCGCCAACATATGCACCAACAGCGGCACCGGTAGCGTGAAGTTCAAAGTCAACGGTATCTCCTTCCGCACCGAAAACATCGCGCCCTTTGCACTCGCAGGTGATAATCCCACAGGCGATTACAGGCAGTGGCATTTGAAGCCCGGCACCTACACCATAGAAGCAAAAGCCTATGCGGGCGCGAACGGCAGCGGCAGCGCAGGCACAGGACAGTTCATCGCCATCACCGTCATTGGAGGCTCATTTAAAAACAGCGGTGAAGAAAATGCCCTCGACACTTACGAGACGCTGCCCGTCAGCGCCACGCTCAGCGCATTCCCAAATCCGTTCAGCGATCAGGTCAACATCCGCTTCTCAGTTACAGCCACGCAGCGCGTGAAGCTCGAACTGACCACCATCGAAGGAAAAACCGTAGCAACGCTGTTTGAAGGAACTGCAAGCGAAAGCGAGCAGTACAACTTCAGCTACAGCGCACAGGGGCTTTCCGATGGCATCTACCTGTATCGTTTGCTGCAGGAAGACGGCACGATAAGCAATGGTAAACTGATGCTGATGAGGCAGTAAAATTGCAGAGCAAGGCTGAGTTCAAACCTCAGTGAAAACCCCGGTTGGCAACAGCCGGGGTTTTTTATTGCACCGAAAAAATTGGTTGAACCTGTATTCAATACGGCTCAAACCAATCAAACTGCTACCGCACAATATTCGCTTTTTCCGCTTTCAAATATTCGATGTACGTATTGGCAACCGGAGAGTTTTTTTTGGTCAATGAGAAATGCAGCTCGCAAAATGTAACCTAAAGTGTCGTTAGGAAAAAAGTCAAGCAAGGTAGTGTAATCATTGAGCGCGCATACTTAATCCTGCATGAATTTTTTTGTTTCCGCGCGATGCTCCAGCATCAACTTGTTATTAGGAGATAATTCCAAGCCTTAGTTTAAATCTTCAATAGCGCCCTTGAAATCAGAGATGAGGAAGCGCAATTTTGCGCGTTGGTCATAAATATATTCCATATAGGGATTTAGGGCGATTGCTTTGTTATAGTCCTCAATGGCTTCCCTATTGTTGCTAAGTTTTGCGTTCAGTGAGGTGCGCTTCATATACGCTTGAGCATAAGTGGGATCCCGAGCGATGGCGCTGGTGTATGCGAGTAAAGCGCGGTCAAATACTCTCTGGCGCAGGAAATTATCGCCATCCTTAATGAGTTGTATTGTGCCTCATCTCCCGCCCGCCTGCGCGATTTCACTGAGATAGCAAATCAGAATCAAAATTATTACCGATAATCGCTTGATGCTTTGTTAGAAAAACCTTATTTTAAATTCTCAGCAAGTTAAAAAAAAGGCTGATAAGGTTTTCAGGGGGGCATTTAAATTACTGCGTCTGACTTGTTCAGACTGGTTTATAGTTAACTGCAACCCTGTATTAGTGTATTTATTTTTGCGCTGACGCACTAAGCAGTCAAATAAAAACAACCACAAAAGAAAAAATCCGCGTTTACACATGGGCTTTAATTCACAAAACTAAAAGTGCCTCAACCCGCCAACTAAAGCTATAACACCTTAATAGTGGAAAATACCATATCCACTAAGAATGTCATTATTTTTGCTTCATCCTTAGACTTTCCAAAATCGGTGAGAGACGGCAGGTTTTTCATATAGAAACTTTGAGAGTGCGCCATCTCAATTATAGTTGATGCAAGAGAACGTGGGAATTTATATTTAGGATTGCATTCCGTAATTATATCGGCAATTCTGCCGCATAAATCTTTATACGGTTTGAATAATTTTGCTTCGTTATACTCAGTTACATTTCTTGTCAGATACGACTTTGCCCCCTCTGACATTACAATTTCGTAAAGCAGCGTTTCATTTATGTAGGGTGTTGACGCATCATCAACAATAGGGGTAGAAAGCAGCGTTATCGCTTTCTTTAATTTCGTTTCCGGCTTTTTTACATTATTGGTATGAAACAGCAATCGGTATTCCTGCCAAGCCCAATACCAGTCAACAATGTAAATAAGCAAGAGGTGTTTATTTTCAAAGTAACGGTAAACGCCAGCTTCGGTAGTCCCTATTTTAACGGCTAACTTTTTAAATGTAAATGCCTCAAATCCTATTTCGTGGATGAGCATAATACTGTACCGAATAATGTTTTTACCCAACTCTGTTTCTTCCGGGTTTCGCAGAAACAGCTTTTCATTCATTCTGATTTTCAGATATAAATCCATATCGGCAAAAAATGTTTCAGCAAAGTAAAACAATTTAAGTTAGTAGTAATACTATCTTTTGGAATTAATTTACTATCATTGCGCCTGAAACAAAATCCTAACCTTATGAAACATCTCTTTAAAGAAATCAAGAACGACTTACCAGCGAGTATTATCGTGTTTTTTGTGGCAGTGCCTTTATGTCTCGGTATTGCTTTAGCATCAGGAGCGCCATTGTTTGCGGGAATCATTGCAGGAATTGTTGGCGGTATTGTAGTAGGCACAGCAAGCGGTTCTCCGCTTGGAGTTAGCGGACCTGCGGCAGGTCTTGCGGTTATCGTATTAACTTCTATTGCAACCTTAGGCGGTTCATGGGAAGCATTTTTAGTAGCAGTGGTGTTAGCTGGAATCATCCAACTGATTTTAGGATATGCCAAAGCAGGTTTCATTGCCTACTTCTTTCCGTCATCTGTAATTAAGGGGATGTTGACCGGGATAGGATTATTGATTATTCTTAAACAAATACCACACGCATTAGGATGGGATAAAGACAGTTTTGGTGACACTGCATTTTTTCAGGCAGATGGACAAACTACATTCTCGGAAATTTTTTTAGCCTTCGATTTTCTTACCCCCGGAGCATTATTGATTAGCGCCATCTCCTTAGGCATACTGATACTTTGGGATGTTGTATTGACCAAAAAACATAAAATATTTCAAATGATACAAGGACCACTTGTAGTGGTAGTGCTTGGTATAGCGATGAATTATTTTTACCAAACCGGAATTTTAAATTTCAGTTTAAATTCTGACCAAATTGTTCGGATTCCCGTTCCGGATAACCTATCCGGCTTTTTTAGCCAGTTCACCTTTCCTGATTTTTCGGCAATAACAAATATTGAAGTTTGGAAAATAGCCATTGTATTAGCCATTGTAGCCAGTTTGGAAACATTGCTTTGTGTGGAAGCTACCGACAAAATGGATCCGGATAAAAGAGTTACTCCCACCAACAGAGAATTAAAGGCGCAGGGATTGGGCAATATTCTTTCGGGTTTAATTGGCGGGTTGCCAATTACACAAGTGATTGTTCGCAGTTCGGCAAACATCAACTTTGGCGGTAAAACAAAATTGTCGACAATTCTTCACGGTGTATTCTTATTAATCAGCGCTATTACCATAGCAAGTGTCTTAAACATGATACCCCTGGCTAGTTTAGCTGCTATTCTGTTAGTGGTTGGCTATAAACTCGCGAAACCATCACTTTTTAAACAGATGTATAAACTTGGATGGGAGCAGTTCGTTCCGTTTACCGCAACGGTTGTAGCTATTCTGGCAACTGACTTATTAAAAGGAATTACAGTAGGAATGATACTTGGTGGCTTTTATGCGTTGCTCCACAGTTATCGCAATTCACACCACATGAAAGAAATAATCACCACAGAAGACGGTCAAAAAGTTTATCACCTTATTCTGGCAGAGGAAGTTTCTTTTTTCAATAAAGCAAGCGTTGTAAAAGCATTAGAAAGTATTCCCGAAAATTCTAAGGTAATTATTGACTGCTCAAAATCTGTATCTATTGCTTATGATGTGGTAGAGTTAATAACAGATTTCACAAGCAATGCTAAAACCAAAAACATCACCGTTGAAAAAATAAATTTTATTGAACCGGCTTAATATTCTTAACTATTTTATAAATCTTAAAACTAAAACAAATGAAAACTTTAACCAAAGAAATGCAAGCATCCATCACTCCTTCAATGGCAATGGAATTATTAAAAGAAGGGAACAAAAGGTTTGTAAACAATCTTAAAGTAAACCGCAACCTTTTACAACAGGCAAATGAAACATCAGACGGGCAACATCCATTCGCTGTGATACTTAGTTGTATTGACAGTCGAACATCAGCCGAATTAATTTTTGACCAGGGACTTGGTGATGTTTTTAGTGTTCGTATTGCAGGCAATATTATCAATGAAGATATTTTGGGCAGTATGGAGTTTGGATGTAAAGTAGCAGGGTCAAAAATAATTGTGGTTTTAGGGCATACAAAATGTGGAGCAGTAAAAGGCGCTTGCGATCACGTTGAAATGGGCAACCTGACTGCTTTACTCACTAAAATAAGACCTGCTGTTGATGACGAAACTACAACTACAGAAAATAGAAATTCCGGCAACGGAGAGTTTGTTGAAAAGGTAGCAACGATCAACGTAAAACGGACGGTAAAATCAATTCTGGAGCGAAGCCCCATATTGAAGGAAATGATTGAAAGCGGACAAATAGGGATAGTTGGGGGAACGCATGACATTACAACTGGGCAGGTTACGTTTTATCCTGAAACATCAGTTGTTCGTTCATTGAAGTAAACTAACAACCCACTTAGTAATAGGTTATCGCAAGCTGTGGGTTTAGATAGGCGGGGAAGTGTCGCTCTGTAATGGGGCGACACTTTATTCCCCATGAAATTTAGTAATAGTTATAAGATGAATAATTCACTAGGATTAAATGAATAATAATCATTTTCAATGAATATAAATATTAAAACAATTCATTTTACAGCCAAACAGGAACTCACTGATTTTATAACTGAAAAGGTAGGCGCGCTTTTTCGATACAGTGATGAAATTTTAGCTGGAGAAGTTTCCCTTAAACTGGATAAGTCAGCTACCAGAGAAAATAAAATTTGCGAAATACGACTTGTTGTTCCCGGAAATGACTTGTTCGCAAAACGACAATGCGAAACATTTGAGGGGGCAACCAAACAAACAATAGAAGCCTTACAGAAACAAATTGAGAAGTTGAAATGGAAACTTAAAAGTATTAAGTAATGAAGGCAACAACACTTATAAAAAATGCCATCCTAATAAATGAAGAGAAAATATTTTCAGGTGATGTTCTCATTGAAAACGGGGTTATCGCAAAAATTGGAAGCATCGAACCTGAAGCCAGTTTCCATATAATTGACGGAACAGGCAAACATTTATTTCCCGGCATCATTGACGGACAAGTTCACTTTCGAGAACCCGGACTAACGCACAAAGGCGACCTTTATACGGAAAGCAAAGCAGCGATAGCCGGTGGTGTAACTTCATTTATTGATATGCCGAATACCGTTCCTAATGTTTTGACAACCGAAACATTGGCTGATAAATACAGTATCGCTTCAAAAAAATCTTTTGCCAATTACGCATTCTTCTTTGGAGTAAATGCCGATAACATTGATGAATTAATTCGAACAGATAAATCAAATTTCATTGGAATTTCAGACGATGGACTTTACTTTACAAAAAAGGGAAATCTGCTTGCCGACAATCCCGAAACGATGGAAAAACTTTTTGCAAACTGCAAATCCATCATTGCTATTCATTCAGAGAAAGAACAGATTATAGAACAGAATGAAAATTTTTACAGAGAAAAATATGGCGACAACGTTCCCGCTGAATTTCATCCGCTGATTCGGAGCAGCGAGGCTTGTTATCAAGCTACAAAAGGTGCCATTGAAATTGCACGAAAGCATAATGCAAGGCTTCATATTCTGCATTTATCTACCGAAGCTGAAACACATTTATTTCAAAATAACATCCCGCTCAAAGAAAAAAAAATTACCACCGAAGTATCTGTTCACCACCTTTGGTTTTCCGACAAAGATTATCAGCGATTAGGAATGCTGATTAAATGGAACCCTGCAATAAAAACAGAACAAGACAAGCAAGGACTTCTAAAAGCACTACTTGACGACAGAATAGATATTGTAACCACCGACCACGCCCCGCATACTTTAGAGGAAAAGCAACAGCCCTATTTCAAATCCTTATCCGGTGCGCCAATGGTTCAGCATTCCTTAAATGTTATGCTTGAATTTTTCAAACAAGGATATATTTCCTTAGAGAAAATAGTAGAGAAAATGTGCCATAATCCTGCAACACTATATGGTATTCAAAAAAGGGGCTTTATCAAAGAGGGGTACTTTGCCGATTTAACTTTGGTGGATTTAAATACAAACTGGACAGTCAAGAAAGAAAATTTATTCTACAAATGCGGCTGGTCACCATTGGAAGGAACAACTTTTCAAACTAATGTAACCCACACATTTGTAAATGGAAATCTTGTTTATGAAAACGGGAAATTCTATAAGTTAATTCCAGGGCAACGTCTAACTTTTAAAACAAACCATTAATATGAAACGAATATTTGTAACAGGAATTGGAACAGGCATCGGTAAAACAGTTGTTTCCGCAATACTTGCAGAAGCCCTTAAAGCCGATTACTGGAAACCCATACAGGCAGGCGATTTGAAAAACACAGACACCATGAAGGTGAAAAGTTTAGTCACCAATAAGCGATCAAAATATTATCCCGAAGCGTTTTGCCTAACTCAACCAATGTCGCCACATGCTTCTGCGCTTAACGATAACATTAAGATAAAATCTAAAAAACTAAAGCTCCCTAAACACAAAAGCACTCTTATAATTGAAGGCGCAGGCGGTTTGATGGTGCCTATCAATAAAAACTATTTAATGATAGACCTGATTGAAAAACTGAAAGCAGATGTAATATTAGTTTCTCAAAATTATCTCGGAAGTATAAACCATACTTTACTTTCTGTAGAAGCGCTTCAACATAGAAATATCCCAATTAAGGGAATTGTATTTAATGGGAATCCGGTAAAAACGACAGAAAAATTTATCCTTCAATACACCGGATTGAAATTTTTATTCCGCATTCACAATGAAAAAAAAATTGACAAACAAACCATTCTCAAATACGCAACAGTGCTGACTAAAAATTCACTTTTAAAGCAGAAGCAATGATTCAAATTACTATACTTACCTCTGACGGTATTACAGCTGTTAGAATTGCAGAGTTTTTGGTAGAAGAAAATCTGGTTCTTAATGCCAAGTTATTAGAAAAGGTGCAACAATACAGCAAGCCGGAAACAGATGTAATTCTTGAAAACAGATTTATGCTCATTGCTCTTACCAAAGGGCTGCTGTTTCCAGAGATTGAAAAACGCTTAGAGATCGAGTTCGCGAAAAGCGAAATTGAACTTCATGCCGTTCCGATTGTTTATATGGATTGGCAACAAGCTGAAAGGTTGGTAACAAACATTGAAAAAGTTTAAACGAATAAAAAACAGGAAGGATGATTCCAACTCCCCCGGTTATTTCAAATGTTCAGCAGGGACACTTGGAACATTTGATAGAAGCAGAAATCATTTTTTTAAAATAATAAACGGACAAGCCGAACACCGTTTTAAGAAGTAGGCAAAATATAATGAATACCAAAATGAAAAAAAATCTAATTTTAGCAACATTCACATTAAGTCTATTGGCTATCTCTTGTAACCAAGTAACAGAAAAAGCTAAGGAAGAAGCACAAAAAGTGGTTACACAAACCAACGAAAAAGTGCAAAAGACAATTAAGGACCTAGGTTTAATCTATGTTGAAGAAGGAGCACAAGACATTATTACTTATGATGAAGTGAACGCTGCGCAGCAGGCTTGGTGCGATGCTTTGGTAAAAATCGGAAAACTGAAAGAAGAAGGTGGCGACTACAAAGCCTTTGCCGAGCAAGTGTTATCGGATGCTTACAATTACGACAATGGAAAAGTGTTTTTTAAACCTACGTTGGCTTATGGCGACCAAACATTTAGAAACGACAAAAAAGGAGCATTAGCCTATTTTATAGGTGGAGACTCAGAATATCCAAATGACAAAGGTTTTGCATTGACGCCATGGGTAAAAGCAAGGTATGATAATGCAGGAGAAAAAAATGAAGGTATTCAAATTTATGGGACTATTGCAATAACAATGGGGAATGTTTGGGTAACAGCTAAGGACGGTACAGAAGTAATGGTTGACAAAACTTGGGTTTTCAAAAAAGGGAAAGACGGGAAACTACGTATTATAATTCACAAGTCGTCACTACCATTTAGTCCAAATATTTAAAATTCAGAAAGGCTGCAATTAAAATTTGTAGCCTTTCTATTCAATTATTAACAATTAAAATAAAAACATCATTTATCATAAATATCAAAAAATTATAAAGTATTCAATACTACTCCTATTGTTTTTTGCTTTTCTATTTCAAAGAGTAAAAGCACAATCTACTGGAGACTCTACGCATCTTGGCAAGGAATTCTTTAATTTAGAAGAAGCGCTACGAAACCCTGAAAATGTTTTTAGGCTAAATTTGAGCAATCAAAATTTGCAAATCTCTGATACTATTTGGTCAAAATTTACAAACCTTCAATACTTAAGTTTAAAGAACGATCACCTCAAACAAATACCGTCAGGTATTGGCAATCTAAAAAACCTTAAAGTGCTTGATTTGAGCGGAAACGATTTTAAAATATTACCATTAACTTTTAGTAATCTAATAAATTTACAAGAATTGTATTTGAATGATGATAAATACTTCCAATTACAAAAAAGCATTCCTGTTTTAAGTAAATTGCCTAACCTGAAATCACTTCACCTCGAAAACGATGGTTTAAAAGTTTTACCCAAGAATATTTACAAACTAAATCAGGTGGAATCATTATACCTTAATAACAATCAGTTCAAACAATTACCAAAAGAAATAAAACGTCTAACAAATTTAAGGTATTTATATTTTCACGATAACATGTTAATGCTTCCCAATCAAGATATTCTAAACCAAAATTTAGGAATTAAGATTACGCTTTAAGGTCGAGTTCCCGATACGCCTGAATTGAATTTCATGCACTTCCGATTGTTAACATGAACTGGGAACAAGCTGAAAGGTTGGTAACAACCATTGAAAAAGTTTAAACGAATTAGAAAGCAAAAGGCATGATTCCAACTAATAGAATACTGAATAATACTCTCATACTTCAACACAGATAAGGTTTTTAAAACTATCAAAAACTGACGCATGGATGCTCCGACTACATCTGCATTGACGCCCGTGCAACGCTTCTGGATGTTGCTGAAGCCCAATCAAAAAGAAATTCTACAGGTGTACGCTTATGCAATTTTCAACGGATTGATTTACCTGTCACTTCCGCTCGGCATTCAGGCGATTGTGAATCTTATCCAGGGCGGGCAAATCAGCACTTCATGGATTGTGCTTGTAGTTTTTGTAATAATGGGAGTTGCACTCACGGGCGTATTGCAGATTTTTCAACTGCGCATCACGGAAAATATCCAGCAAAAAATTTTTACGCGGGCGGCATTTGAATTTGCCTATCGCATTCCGCGCATCCGTCTAGAGGCACTCTACAAGCACTACGTGCCTGAACTGATGAACCGCTTTTTTGACACGATGTCGGTGCAAAAAGGTTTGTCGAAAATTTTAATTGATTTCTCTACAGCATCCTTGCAAGTATTTTTTGGATTAATTCTGCTTTCGCTCTATCACCCGTTTTTCATCCTGTTCAGCTTCGTGCTGCTGGCGCTCTTGTATGCCGTTTTTCGCTTCACAGGAAAAGCGGGATTAACTACAAGCCTCGAAGAATCGAAATATAAATATCAGATGGCGCACTGGCTGGAAGAGTTGGCGCGCGCCAACATCACCTTCAAGATGGCGGGCAAAACAGATTTCCCGCTACAACGTGCCGACAGCCTTGCGCTGAGTTATCTTAAAGCTCGTGAAACTCATTTCAATGTGCTTATCAGGCAATACGGGTTGCTGGTAGCCTTTAAAGTGATAGTCGCAACAGGCTTGCTACTGATAGGTGGCATCCTTGTGATGCAGCAGCAGATGAACATCGGGCAATTCGTAGCGGCTGAAATCATCATCCTGATGGTGCTGTCATCGGTGGAAAAACTGATTGTGAGCATGGAGGTGATTTATGATGTACTCACTTCGCTGGAAAAAATCGGTGAAGTCACCGACATGGAATTGGATAGTGATAAGGGCGAAGCCTGTATGCCTGGCTTTGATGATGCGGGCATGGAGGTGGAGTTGAACCAAGCGTATTTTTCTTATCCGCAATACAAAATATTTACCCTCAAAGGGCTTGACCTGCGCTGCGAAAAAGGGGACAAAGTGTGCATCACGGGGCAAAATGGCTCCGGCAAATCCACGCTGCTGAATGTTCTCGCTGGGCTGTACAAAGTGCAAAGCGGAAGTATTACCTACAATGGGATGCCGGCAGGAAATTATTCGCTGGAGTCGCTGTACGCATCCATCGGCTATTGCCTCTCACAGGAGCAGTTGTTTAACGGCACAGTCCTGGAAAACATCGCGCTGACGCGCGAGCGCGCAACATTTGAAAATGTGCAGTGGGCGGTGGAGCACATCGGATTGGGCGATTTCATCCGCCAACTTCCACAGGGGTATAATACACCGCTTGACCCTGAAGGAAGGAAGTTGCCGCGCAGCATCGTGCAGAAAATGCTGTTAGCCCGCTCTATTGCCGACCGCCCGAAACTGCTCCTGCTGGAGGACGCACTTGACCATGTGGAGGAGCGAGAGCGAAAACAGATTATTAACTTTCTTACATCGAATGACAGCCAGTGGACACTCGTAGCTGTGTCAGATGACCCTCATATGGCAGGACGATGCAATAAAGTTGCCCAGATGGAAGACGGAAAAATTTCACAATGGCTAATAAAATGAAAACGTCTCACCCGCCATGCTGAACATTACTTCCAGCACCATAAAAGAACATTTCGAGGACAAAAAATTTCTTGCGCTCAATCTGGTGGAGAATCGCCAGACGAGTAAAACATTGCTGCGTGTACTCACCGGAATTTCAGTAATGCTGTTTCTCGCGGTATTTTTACCATGGACACAAAACATCCGCTCACGCGGCTTTGTAACTGCGCTGCGCCCTGACCAGCGTCCGCAAACGATCCACTCCATCATCGCTGGGCGCATTGAAAAATGGTATGTGCAGGAAGGCGATTTTGTAAAAAGAGGGGACACAATTCTATTCATCTCTGAAGTCAAGGATGAATACTTTGACCCTAACCTCCTGCTACGCACCGAGCAGCAAATCAAATCAAAGGAACTAACGGTGGATTCCTACATTGAAAAAGTGAAGGCGCTTGACAGCCAGATTGACGCACTGCTACAAACACGCGTGCTGAAATTAGAACAAGCGAAAAACATGCTGCTGCAAGCCAACCTCAAAGTGCAAAGCGACAGCATGGATTTAACGGCTGTTGTGATTAATTTGGAAATTGCCCGGGAGCAATTCAAACGTGGCGAGCAAATGTTCAAGGAAGGGTTGAAATCGCTTACCGACCTCGAAAGCCGCAAGCTGAAAATGCAGGAAGCAGAAGCGAAAAAAATCGCACAGGAAAATAAGCTACTCACTTCTGCAAATGAAGTGATTAATGCGCGCATCGAACTGACAAGCATTGAAGCAGAATTCCGCGATAAAATTTCTAAGGCGGAATCAGAAAAATATACCGCACTTTCTTCCCTTTACGATTCAGAAGCTATTGTTACTAAGATGCAAAATCAATACATGAATTACTCGGTGCGTTCAGGCTTTTATTATATCACCGCCCCTCAGGATGGCCATATCACCAAGGCGATACAAACAGGCATCGGAGAAACAATAAAAGAAGGCGCGGAAATCATCAGTATCATGCCCGCTGAATATGATTTGGCAGTTGAGATGTATGTGAGCCCAATTGATTTGCCGCTCCTAAAAAAAGGCAGCCCCGTGCGCATCCAATTTGATGGATGGCCCGCAGTGGTGTTTTCCGGGTGGCCCAACGTGAGTCACGGCACTTATGGAGGTTTGGTATTCGCGATTGATAATTTCATCAGCGAAAACGGGAAATTCCGAGTGCTGACAGTTCCTGACCCGAATGACCATACGTGGCCCGAAGCGCTGCGCGTAGGAGCGGGAACAAACAACATGGCGCTGCTGAAAGACGTGCCTATCTGGTATGAGTTGTGGCGCCAAGTCAATGGCTTTCCGCCTGATTATTACATTCCGGTGCAAACTAAAAATGAAATGAAAGAGAACCGCTGATGAGAAATTTATTATACATATTATTTCGTGTTGTTAAAACATCATTGCGAGGGAATGATAGCCAGCGCGGATGCCATTCCCGAAGTAATCCCATGTTGAATTTATTAGCGGATTGCTTCACTCGCAAAGCCTCGTTCGCAATGACGTTACCTATGATATTATTATCAATGACTTTTTATTCTGCAAAAAGCCAGACGGATACTACAACCGTTTTTTCGTTTGAGCAATTCATGGAGCGCGTGAAAATACACCACCCCCTTGCGTTTCAGGCTGCGTTGCAAACGGAGAAAGGGCGCGCAGCGGTGCTAAACGCAAGAGGCGCATTTGACCCGAAGGTATTCGGAGATGTGAGCCAAAAATATTTTGACGACAATCAATACTACAGCTTAGTGAATGGCGGATTGAAAATCCCAACATGGTTTGGCGTGGAAGTGAAGGCGGGCTACGAAGAAAATCACGGACTGTATTTAAATCCTGAAAACAACACCGCTTCGGGCTTGTGGTATGCAGGTATTTCTGTTCCCATCGGGCAGGGACTTTTCATTGACGAGCGCAGGGCTGCGTTGCGGCAGGCGCAGCTTTATCAGCAAGCCACCGAAGCCGAACGTGAATTGCTGCTGAATGAATTGTTTTATGAAGCCGCAAATGCATACTGGAATTGGTTTTTGAAGTATAATAATTTATTAGTTTATCAAAATGCTCTTACGCTCGCGTCTGTGCGATTCACAGCAATTAAACAAAGCTCTCTGCTTGGCGACCGTCCCGCTATTGACACGCTGGAGGCTTCCATCCAGTTACAAATGCGCCAGCTCAGTCTTCAGCAGGGTATTCTCGATTTCCAAAATGCAGGCTTACAGCTTTCTGTTTATCTGTGGATGAATGGCTCCATTCCGCTCGAACTTGACAGCGCCACTGAGCCGGAAGCATATCGCAACGCACTGAAAACAGAGCGTCAACAATTTTCTCTTGCACAGGTGGAAGCGCTCGTTGACAGCCATCCGAAATTGCAACTCTACAATTTCAAGCTCGCGCACTTAGATATTGAGCGCAGGCTGAAAATGGAAAACATGAAGCCAGTGCTCAACTTAAATTACAATCCGATAAATGAAGTTGTGAACGGAAATCCGTTTACGGAATATTCCATTTACAACTACAAGTGGGGCGCACAGTTTAGTATGCCGCTTTTTTTGAGAAAAGAACGAGGAGCCTTGCAAATGACTAAACTTTATATCCGCGAAACGGAATTCACGCGCAGCGAAGAAAGTCTTGCGCTGCTGAACACGGCAAAGTCTTACTGGAATGAGTGGAACACTACGGGCGCGCAAATTGAATTGTATGCAAAAACTGTGGAAGATTTCAGAAAACTGCTTGATGCTGAACAAACTTTACTGAACGCAGGAGAAAGTTCACTCTTTCTCGTCAACAGCCGCGAAACCTCCTATATCAATGCGCAAATGACATTGATTGATTTGGTTGCAAAGCGGGAAAAAGCAGAAGCGGGAATTCTCTACAGCACAGCAAGTTTCAGGTGAAGTTTCTGATTTTAAAAAAGAAAGCTGTACGATTGTAGATTTGTGCTTTCCGTTTTAACATAGCCACTTCAAACTTGCAGCACTCTTTTCATTATAAAAATTCCCGTTTTAATTATTATCTCTTCGGATCGGGAAAATTTCCGCTCATCGCTTTTCACGGCTTTGGACAAAACGGGCAGATGTTCGCCCCGGTGAAAGAATCCTTCGGACACAAGTACACGATTTATTCGGTTGACTTCGCCTATCACGGTAAAACGGAATGGAAGGAAGAAGTTGCCTGCACGAAAGCGGAAACGATTGCGCTGCTGAAGGAATTTATGCAACAGCAGGGGTTTGAAAAAATTTCGTTGATGGGTTTTAGCATGGGCGGCAGAATTGTGATGTCTTTGATTGCAGATATGGCTCCGGTTTTGAATGAAGTATTTCTGCTCTCGCCCGATGGCATTTCCGAGCGCGTATATTACCGCGATGTTTTAGCAAACAGGTTTGGCGATGCGGCATTCAAGCAAATGCTCAAGCATCCTGAAATCCTGATTAACGCAACGCAGCTATTCAGCAAAATCGGTTTGACAAAAAAATACGTTGCAGACTATGTGAAAAGCTATTTGGGTGAAGAGCGCAGGCGCAATCGGATTTACAACATCTGGCTTTCGATGCAAACATTCCGCACGAATCTGACACGTGTGCGCAGCGCGAGTGAAAAAAATCATCTGAAAGTTTATCTGTTGTGGGGAAAGCGCGACAAAGTTTTACCTGTTGAATATGCGCACCGTTTCAAAAAAGCTGTGCCGCAATGTGAATTGATTTTATTGGATGGCGGACACTTCATCGTGGATGAACGATTGAATCCTGTTATCAATCAATTGCTTCATTGATTTTCTGGGTTGCAATATCAGTTGTTCTGCTGGTCGGCTACTCTGCGCTGATGCTTTTTTATTTTATCGGCTGGAAACGCACACAGGATTATTCGGTTGATGATAAATTCAAGCCTAAAACAAAAGTCAGCGTGATCATCGCTGCGAGAAATGAAGAGGAGCATATCGGCAATTGCATTTTGTCGCTGCTGCAACAGGATTATCCAAAGGAGTTGTATGAAATCATTGTGATTGATGACCACTCGGAACCAAGCCTCACCCCCGCCCCCTCTCCAAAGGAGAGAGGTGTCCAGACTGTACCATTAAAATATATTTTCAACTCAGGTATTGGTAAAAAAGCTGCAATCGAAATGGGAATAAATCATGCAATAGGAGAACTTATCACCACCACTGATGCGGATTGTGTTGCAGAAAAAAAATGGATTGCAACGATTGTTGCTTACTATGAAAAGTTTCAACCGAAAATGATTGCCGCGCCTGTTGCTTTCAGCGATGAAAAATCGTGGCTTGAAAAATGGCAATCGCTTGATTTATGCGGCATGATGGCAATCACGGCAGGCGCAATCACGAACGGATTTCCCAACATGTGCAACGGAGCGAATCTTGCTTATGAAAAAAAAGTTTTTGAAGAAGTCGGAGGATTTACCGGAATTGATAAACAGCCAAGCGGTGATGATGTGATGCTCATGATGAAGATTGCAAAGCAGTATCCCGGTGGAGTTCATTTCCTTAAATCGAAAAAGGCTGTTGTTTCTACTCAAACTGAAAAAACAGTTGCCGGATTATTTCAGCAGCGGTTGCGCTGGCTTTCAAAAGGCACGGCATTTCCTGATTGGAAAGTATCGGGTGTGCTAGTGTGCTCCTGGCTGTTTAATCTCTCCATTCTCATTAATCTCATTTCAGGTTTTTTTCTCCATGAGCTTTGGCTCGTTGCCGGAACTTCATTCCTGATAAAAACAGCTGTTGAACTGCCTTTGCTTTGGAGCGGATGTTCTTTTTTCGGAAAGAGAAATTTGATTTGGTCTGTTTTGCCTGCGCAGGTCATGCACATTCTTTATGTAGTGATTGTGGGCAGTGCGAGCAGGTTTTATAAATATACATGGAAAGGAAGGGCGTATTCTAAATCTTTATCTTTAGGCGTATGAAAAAATTCTTTCTCTCCCTGTTTGCGCTTCTGCTCCTTATCTTCGGGGTTGTACTGTTTAAAACTTTTACTTTTAAGTCACGCCAAATAAAGGTTGAACCAGTCGCGCATGTTGCAATTGGTGATGATGCCATCGAACGGTTTGCCCAATCGCTCCGCATTGCAACTATTTCGTGGCAGGATTCGACAAAATTTAATGACTCGGTTTTCTTCGCGTTTCATACACACCTGAAAAATTCCTTTCCACTTGTTGATTCTATTCTTGAAAAAAGACTTATCAATAAATACAGCCTCCTTTACAAATGGCAGGGAACAGATACAACTTTGAAACCTGCCTTGTTCATGGCGCACCAGGATGTCGTACCGGTTGATCCGCTTTCAATTAACGATTGGCGCTATTCCCCCTTTGACGGAAAAATTGATTCAGGCTTTGTGTTCGGGCGCGGAGCGATTGATGTGAAATGTCAGCTTATGGGTTTGTTAGAAGCTGCTGAAATCCTCCTGAAACAAGGTTTCCAGCCCCAACGCGCAATCCTTTTTGCTTTTGGGCATGATGAAGAAATTGGCGGTGAGTATGGCGCAAAAGAAATCGCAAACTATTTGAAAGAGAACAACATCCTTCCTGAATTTATCATGGATGAGGGCGGGTTGGTGTTGCATGGAGCCGTGCCGGGTGTTGACGAATCTGTGCCCGTAGCGATTATCGGAATCGCTGAAAAAGGCTATGTCAGTCTTGAACTGACTGTCGAGACGCAGGGCGGACATTCGTCTATGCCATCAAAGGAATCGGCAATCGGTATTCTCAGTGCAGCGATTGAGAAAATCGAGAAAAATCCTTATCCGCTTGAGCTGGAAGGAGTGGGAGGAAAGATTTTCCAGTATATCGGTCCCGAAATGAATTTTCCGCTCAAGATGGTATTTGCGAACAGTTGGCTTTTCAGTTCCCTGATAAAAAAAGAATTGGATGCGAAAAATTCTACGCGCGCCACCATGCACACCACTACTGCCGTTACAATTATTCAGGGTGGAGAAAAGGAAAATGTGCTGCCGGTTAAAGCAAGAGCAATTGTCAACCACCGGCTCATGCCGGGCGATAAAGCGGATGCTGCGCATGAGCGGTTGGCAAAAATCATCAATGATGACCGTGTGAAAATCGGGCATTCAAACGCACATGAAATTTTTGAAGCCTCACCGGTTTCCGATGTAAATGACAAGAATTTTTTGATGCTGCAAAAAACGGTTTCACAAATTTTTCCTGATGCGATTGCTGCGCCTTTCCTTGATGTGGGCAGCACAGATACCAAGCATTTCAACGACCTCACGAAAAACATTTACCGATTTCAGCCAACCCGCCTGCACGACAGCGACCTGAAGCGCATCCATGGAACCGATGAGCGGATTTCAATTGCAGCATATAAAGAGTCGGTGAATTTTTTCGTGCAGATGATGAAAAATACAACTGAATAGTTTAACGTCTAAAGTTTTACAGCCCGTTACAACTCAACTTTAAACCTCAAGCTTTAGACTTTCAACTATTTTTGAGCACTGTGTCAAAAAGCAACTCTCCCGCTTCGCGTTCCTTTCGCAGATTCATGCGCAACAAGCCCGCAGTAATCGGGCTATTTTTTATTTTGCTTTCTGTTTTCATTGCGCTGCTCGGTTATCAAATCACGCCTGACTTTACGCCTGATGCAAACGACCAGATTCTGCAAATCACCAATAAATCGCCCGGCTTTACTGTGCAGATGCTGAAGCGCGCGAAAAATAAAAATGTAGAGCAGACTAATTTTTTCAGCAAGATGCTTTTCGGACACGAGAATCCCGATGAGATGATTCCGATTAATTCCTATCATTTTGAGGAAACAGAAATTATTTACGAAGAATACACGGGAGAAAATTCAGGCACACAGAAAAAACTTCCGGTAGCCGATGTCGCTTACCCGCTTTCCGTGAAGCAACCTGAAATTGCCACCGATGGAAACTCCCTTACGTTTTATGATTTCAATGAACAAAAAATCACAATCGGCATTTCGGAGTTGCAACAAAAAATTGAAAAGGAAAACATCGTTTCAAAAACATACCACCTCGGTACAGACAAATTTGGACGTGACATTTTCAGTCGCCTTATTATTGGAGTTCGCGTTTCCTTGTCGGTAGGAATTGTTGCGGTTTTCATTTCCATTTTCATCGGCATTTTAGTGGGCGCGGCAGCGGGTTTTTTCAGAGGATGGGTAGATGAAGTATGCATGTGGTTCATTAACGTAGTGTGGTCAATTCCAACTTTACTATTAGTGTTTGCAATTACGCTTGCATTAGGACGCGGTTTTTGGCAAATTTTTATCGCAGTTGGATTGACCATGTGGGTGGAAGCCGCAAGAATCATTCGCGGGCAAGTATTAAGTCTCCGCGAGATGCTTTACATCGAAGCTGCACGAAGTCTTGGTTATAGCAACATACGCATCATAGGCTTGCATATCTTACCCAACGTACTTGGTCCGCTGATGGTAGTTGCTGCGGCAAATTTTGCTTCTGCAATTTTAATTGAAGCGGGTTTGAGTTTTTTGGGAATCGGAGTACAACCTCCAACTCCCTCTTGGGGCGGTATGTTAAGCGAAAACTATGGCTATATCATTGGCGCAAATCCATTTCTCGCCATCATTCCAGGACTGGCAATCATGCTGATGGTGCTTGCATTCAATGTCGTTGGAAACGGACTGCGTGATGCGCTGGATGTGAGGACGAGCCTCGGAAACGAATAGACGTTTCTTCTTCTTCTTTGCATCCTTTCGGAAGACAATTTTTAGTGAGCCTGTTTAGAAGTTGCTTATTAGAGTTCCGATTTTATCAGAACTTCGGATGAGCAATTTCATAATGAGCGTCCTCTCCACCGAACATACTACGTTAGAAAAACTCGCGGCAAACTACGAGCATCTTGTAAAGCTCAAACAATTGCAGATTGATGCGTTGCTTGATATTTCGCAGGCAATCAATCACAATTTTCCCATCTCCGCCCTGCTGAGAATTTATGAGTTTACACTCAAAGCGCAATTCAGTGTGCCGAAACTTTTGGTGTTTGTGAAAAATGAAACGTGGGAATGCGTTTGTTCTTCGGGTGTAAGCAGCGAAACAAAATCAATTGAAGTAGAACTGGATTTAATCAAGTACGAACGCATCACGCAGTTAAATAAGCAACAGCCGAAATTGAAAGATTTCGATGTGGTTATTCCGGTGATTCATCAGGGAAAGCCGCTTGCATTCGTGCTGATTGGCGATATGCCAGAAAATATTTCCTCTGACGACCAACTCAAATACATTCAAACGCTCACCAATATCGTGATTGTTGCGGTGGAAAATCGCAAACTGCTGCGTGTGCAAATTGAGCAGGAAGTTTTGAAGAAAGAATTGGAGTTAGCTGCGCAGATGCAGTCAACCTTGTTTCCCGACAAACTGCCCGACAACGATATTACCGAGATGGCTGCCGTGTATCTGCCGCACCACGACATTGGCGGAGATTACTACGACTATATTCAATTGCCTAATGGGGAACAGTTGTTTTGCGTGGGTGACATTTCAGGAAAAGGCGTTGCGGCTGCATTGCTGATGTCTAATTTTCAGGCAAACCTGCGGCTCGTTGCAAAAAATAATAAAGACCTGCCCGATTTCATCGAAACGCTGAATGACATCGTAAGCAAAATCACGAAAGGAGATAAATTCATCACACTCTTTTTTGGCATCTACAATCCAAAGACGCGCATGTTGCGCTACATCAATGCAGGACATAACCCCTCCATGCTTTTTCAGGATGGTGAAATCACAGAACTCTCCGATGGCTGCACGCTGCTCGGCATGTTTGAAGATTTGCCAAGAATCCGCGCAGGGGAAGTATTCATAAAAAAGAACGCTTTCCTTATCAACTACACCGATGGGCTTACCGATTTTGAAAATGAGAAGAAAGAATTTTATGGGCTGGAACGACTCAAAGCGTTTGTACTCAGTCATCATTCCTCAAATGCAGAGCGCTTCAATAAAAAGCTCATGGAAGAAGTGAAAGCGTTTAAAGGAGCGGGCGGAATTTTCCTCGATGATATTACTTTATTGACGTGCAGATTTTTCTAATCCTTCGCGTCATTTCACCTTTTCAAAAGTTTAAAAGCGAGATTTCTTCCATGCCCCTGCATGATTGCGATATTAATCCAGCTTAACGCAAATTTCTCAAGCAACTCCACTTTATCATCACCACCGAAATCGTAACATTTCTCAAAGCCGATATCTAACGCCAGCCTCTCCGCGACACTCTTGGCTTTTGCACTGCTGCCTGCCGAAAACATGTCAATCGCCACTCCGTTGTAAACCGGATTCAGCATATTCTCAAAACCTGTGGAATTGAAACATTTCACAACATGCTCTGCTTTTGCAATCGCTTTTATTGCATGATAAGCAGTTGGAGAGGGTTCAGGCTTAGCAAGAATTGAATTGGTGGCGTCAACGATAACTTTTGCAGAAACATCACCAAATTGTGGGATTAGTTCCAACACGGCTTCGGGCGGAGTGGTTACGACAATCACTTCCGAATTTGTTGATGCAGCCTCTACGGTTTTTACGACTGCATTTGAAATCAACTCCAACGCTTTTTTCGTTTTTGGCGAATCTGGATTTCTTACGCCAAAAACAACATGGTGACCTGCTTTAATCCATCCTTTGGCGAGGGCGGAGCCTACATTGCCGGAGCCGATGACAGCGATTTTCATAGCTACTTTTTTAAAAGAATTTTTTTGTACTCAAACAATACGGTATATCTCCATGATTTCCGAGAGAATTTTAGGGAAATCAATTTTCAAATCAATCAGCTTTCCTGAATGCATATCAAACACCCATCCATGCACCAGCAACCCGCGCTCTTTGTAGGCTTCCTGCACCGCAGCAGTCTTGATTAGGTTAATGCACTGCTCCTGCACATTTAATTCTATCAGACGATTGTAGCGTTTTCCCTCGTCAGTAATTGCATCTAATTCTTTTCTGTGCAAACGATAGACGTCACGGATATTTCTCAGCCAGGGGTTTAAGATACCCAAGTCCTGCGGTTGCATGGCGGCTTTCACACCTCCACAGAAGTAATGCCCGCACACCACTACATGATTTACTTTCAAATGACGCACCGCATAGTTAATCACTGACATTACGTTGAGGTCAATGCTGATGACCATGTTCGCAATATTGCGATGCACGAATACTTCACCGGGTTGCACACCCATCAAATCTTCAGCCGTCACGCGGCTGTCAGAGCAGCCGATGTAGAGAAATTCGGGCGTTTGTCCCTTGGATAGTTTATCGAAATACTGCGGGTCAAGGGCGAGTTTTTCGGAAACCCACTTTTTGTTGTTTTCAAAAATCTTTTCAAACGTATTCATCGTTGATTATTTAAACAAGAATATTGTTTACGGGTTTTAGTGGTGGTGGAATTTCTTTTTCACCCAGCATTTCCCGCAAGTCAATTTCAATCGTGCGGCTGATGGCGGTAATGGGAACATCATTTGCGCTGCCTTCAAACGGGCTTTCTGACGCTTCTCCGATTTTTTCCATCGTAGTGAAAATCCATCCCGACAAAACACTGAAAGGAATCGAAAGCCAAACAAGATTGTGATTGAACTTGTCAAATTCCTGCAACATACCCAGCGGCAACAGCAAAATAAAAATTTTGATAAACCAGAGATTGAGCGTGGCAAACTGGCGGGGATAAGGAAAATTTTTGATGCGCTCGGATGCGCCCTGATGGTTGTAAAATTCAACGAGCATTTTCTCCAATTCCATGTGGCGGAAATCTTCTATCAAACCAAGTTCCAGCAACTTCCTCAAATGCTCTGATTGCAAAGCGATGATTTGCACAGCTTTATTAGACTTCGACAATACAAGCGCATATTCTTCATCCGACAAATAAGGTTTTAAAGCATCCTCCAGTTTATTTTCCTGCTCTTCCACTTTAAACCAATTGTTTTTGTATTCAACATTATGCGGTTTGTAAACTGCTTCCCATACTCTGGCTTCGCGCAACTGATACCGGAGCGCGGTGAGCCATGCAAAGTGGCGGTAAAAAAACTGACGATGCACTTCTTTCAACTCTGATTCAGCAAGCGGGTATTTCGCATGTTGGTTTGAAACGTAATCCTTCACCATGATGCCCCACGAGCGGCTTGAGTTTACAATGGCGCCCCAAATTCTGCGCGCCTCCCACAGGCGGTCGTAAGAGGCGTTGTTCTTGAATCCTACTACAAAAGCAACCGCAGTGCCAAGCAGCGCAATTGGCAACCACGGCAACGCCAACCATTTCCAATCTAAGAAAACATAGAGAGCAGTTGGAATCGCAGAAAGAATAAACAGATGATAGATGTCTTTTCGCGTCCAAAGAATTACCTCCTTAAAGGTGAAATTTTTCCCAGCGTGCATTGATTTTAATTTGTGGTGAAATTAAAAAACTCGAATGGTTGTATCGCCTGTATTTTATTTATAGTTTGTAATAGAAAGCCCAAATACAAGGAAAGTATCCATTTGTTTCACAGTTGTGAGGGTTATGCTCTCATAATTATAGTTATAGCCCGCTCTGAATGAAATAAGTTTTGTTAAAGGCATTTCAAGAAATATATCCCCATGAAAACGATAGTTTTTTGCATTCTCAAACGCAAACTGCCCCCAAATCTCATAACGCAGCCGCAATCTGTCTTTCAGGAAATGATGCTGCCCGTAAAGCCTGCCTGTGCCGCGGAACAAATTGATTTCATCACTGCCATTGTATGTTGATTCTATATAAGCAGAATCATTAAAAAAAGTCTGTTCGTAAGTAACAGTGAAAGAGAGCTTCATAGAATATTCCTGCTTTTTCAGTAAAGCCCACGATGTGCCCGGACCGATTTGATAACGAAATGGAAAATCCCTTCGCTTGTTAGTTTCAAACCAAGCCATGAGATAGGGATAAACTTTGCTATGCGGAATGAGATAGAAAAAATTTTTGAAAACAAGTCATTCTCTGTTTTTGATTTGCCGAACGTGCCGAACTGGTAGGTATTTGAGGTACGCACCGCCCATTTATCCTGCACCGATGAAATATCGGCTGAACTAATCAGCAACAGACGCTCCACGTTACCGGTGAGTCAACTGCCATTCAGCGTGAATTTGTAACCAAACTTCAGTGTATCAACTTCAGTGAGTGGGGCAAATGAATGATTTGAGAGGAAGAACTCTGTTAATAAAATCAAGATGCATTTAATCATGCAGATGCGCGAGGAATTAACCAGCGAAAATCTGCATGTAACTGGATTTGCATTCATTTGCGGGAGAAATTATTTACTCAGCTGGTCCAACACCAACTCAGCTGCCAGCGCACCGCTGTTTTGCTGCTGCCCTGTGATGAGATTGCCGTCAGCAATCGCATAGGGGTAAATGCAGGTTTCACTTTGAAAGTTGTTTCGGGAATTTTACGCGCCTCTTCTTCAATCCAATAAGGTTGAATTTTCATGCCCATGAAATTGTCAGCATATTGCTCTTCTGCATTGGCAAACCCCGTCCACGTTTTTCCTTTCACCAGCAGTTAGCCATTTGAAAGTTTTATATCTAAAAGCAATGTCGTGGAATGGCACACTGCGGCTGAAGGTTTTCCACTCTCGTAAAATGCTGCAAACAGTTTTTGCAACTCTGTATTGCCCTTGAACGTGTACATCGGGCTTTGCCCGCCTACCAAGAAAATGGCGGCATAATCTTTCACACTTACTTCTGTGAATTTCTTGGTGTTTGCCAGCATATCGTTGAACCATTTCTGCTGCATATAACCCAATGAAACGACATCATGCGCAGAATAATCGCTCGCATCAGTCGGGTTGGAATAGCCATCCATCTTTATTTTGCCTCCTGCCGTGGAAACTATTTCCACCTCATTATCAGCCTCCTGAAAGGCTCTTAGCGGATGTGTTAACTCTGCTGCCCAAAACCCGATAGGCCACTTTGTTTGCGTGGAAACTGTTTGACTTCCCGCAACCATGAGAATTTTTCCCTTAGCGGGATCTCCGTGTGCGTGAGCAGAACCTGCCACTTCTTTTACGTTTGCCATGATTTGATTTTTTTTGATGAATTGATGCGTACAAAATTGAAGGCACACATCTCTTTTGACAAGATGCTTTCCAGGAATAGCGCTACTCACTTTTTTGTAAGTATCTTGGTAAAAACGTATCAGCGGAAATGCCTGAATTTATCTATAACAAAAATATATATTACAATCCAGTGGAATTTGCAATGGACCGTATTGGTGGCACATGGAAGATGCCGGTGCTTTGGCGACTCAAGGATAAAATCATGCGCTAAGGCGAGTTAAAAAAATCCATGCCTAAGGTGACGCATAAAATGCTCACTGCTTCGCTGCGCGAATTGGAAGAAGAAGGATTCATTCAACGAAAAGTGTATGCTGTTGTTCCGCCAAAGGTGGAGTACTCGCTTACAATGCGAGGTAAAAGATCAATCCAAATGATTGAACAAATCCGCGATTACGGATTGAAGCTAATGGATGGATTCGGAATAGGCGCTGAAGACGATAAAAATAAAAAAGAGTAAGAAACACTGATTATCCTCTTGCTGCGCCTTGTTTTTTGTGTTGAACACCCCAGTTTATCAGCAGCGCGATATTGATAAAGAAGAATCCCCCGATTTTTATTTCTTCCACTAAATCACTCAACAGCAACTGCACATAAATAACAACAAGCGAACAAAGCACTGCAGCGATTAAATTTTTGTCGTCCTGATTTTGTGCCTGATGATAGGTGCGCACACCGAAATAAAAAACTCCGAACGACAGCAATAGAAAGAAAAACAATCCGACTAATCCTTGCTCCACTGTTGTCATTAAAAAATAGTTGTGTGTGCCTGACTTTTCAGGATTGTCACTCACCCAAGTCGTAAACTCCGTGACGGTGTATGGCTGATAGTAATGATAGAAACTGCCCGGGCCAAAACCGGTAATCGGGTGCTCGCCTGCCATGCGCACTCCCGCTACCCAGCGGTAGAAACGCTCGGCAGTAGATAGGTCTTGATTACGCACTGTCGCCTTCATGTGGTCAATGATGTTGCCGTGATAAACCGCTTTGCCGAATTCCGGAGCGTAGTTGAGGTAATTATTATTCGTAACGAGCGACCATCCCATGTAGAAAATTAAAACAAGAGCAGGGGGAATTGCAAATTTTATCAGTCGCCATTTCAGCAGGTAATAAAACCCCACAGCGGCAAATAATGCAAGCCATGCTCCGCGCGCAAATGCAAAATAGATGGCAGCGAGAAAAAGTATTTTTAAAAAATTGATAAAATGCTTGGGAGGCGTTCCGCTTTTATACCATGTGGCAGCAAGCCAGATAAATGGCATGAGCAGTGAAATGAATGCAGCGTAATTCACATGGTTGCGATAAAATACAAACGCAGCGGAATTGATTTCTTCAAAGGCAAAACCGGATGCCGAGTGCCGGAGCAACACCGCAATGATGCTGAATGCAGCCGGAATAATCACGCACCAGAAAAGAATTTTGAAATCGCGCAATTTCCGCACGAATAGTCCGGTGAGAAAAACATACGTGACTACATACCAGATTTTTGCAAGAAAAAATTTTGCGGAGAATAGGACTTTGTAAGAAAAAAATACGGTTACAAAAATCCAAAGCAGATGCAGAAAAAGTAATTGGAGAAGCGGATGTTTGAGAAAAGCGCTGTCATACTCGCGTTTTTTTAACAGGTAAAAAAAGAAAACAAGCATCAGCACAATCAGCACCGGCTCTCCCGGAATATCCAAAGAGAGTGCACCCAAACTGAATTCCCGTGTGAGCGGAATCAAGGCAATGAGCAGGAAATAAATCTTTTTGAAATCAAACAACGCAAACCATACAAATAACAGCGCGAGTGGAATTACATACATAACCGTTTCATCAACCGCAATTCCAAGAAAAATACTCGCGACAGTAAGCAGAGAAAATCCATAGAAAAGAACGCTGCCGGATTTTTCAGAAAGTGAAAAAGAGAACATGGATTTATTTGCTCATCACGTGAACAACAGTTGCGCCCAGCACGAGCGCGAAAAGCGTTACAAAGAATGCTCCGAGAATCAGCATCCATCTGCCTGACGATTCCTTTTCAGCAGGGTAAGCCTGCTCCATGATATGCACTGTGGAAATATCCTGCGCGGTGGTGAGACGATACTGGTCGAGGATGTTTGAATATTTCGTCAATTGTTCCAGCGAGAGGATTTGTTTTACCTCAAGCATTTTCTTCTGCGCATCTGATGCCTGCTCAAGTTGCATGGCAAGCTCATCCGCTTCTTTTTGTTTTGCGCTGAGATGTTTTTCCAGAATATTCATCATGCGCGTTCTTCCTTCAAGCAGCATGTCGCGGTTGATTCTGTCAGCAACCACCACCGCTTCATTTGCCATTGCTGCGGCAGTTTCTTTATCCTTGTCCTTAATCCAAATTTCAACACCACCATATTCATTCTTATATGCCTGATAGTTATCCTTCAACTCACTGATGGCAGCCGTCATCGGATATTTTACTTTCTCTTTTTTGATTTCATAATGCTCAATCAAATTGAACTTGTCCACCAGATGCGCGAGCACTTGTCCCGAAATTGTAATTGAAACAAGCCTGTCCACATCGTGCTTGTCGCCAAACTGTTCCAACTGCACATCCACGGCTGAATTGGATTCAAAAAGATAAGGACGGTCAGACATGGAGAGATTTGCGGGAAACACCACCGTATGCGATTCATACTTGGGCGGAAGAATTTTCAACCCCGGATGCGTTACGATGTATGCCCCAATGAGCACAAGAATACTAATGATTGCAATCGGTTTGAAACGCTTTTGGAATGCTTCGACAACTACAATCAGATTGAATTGCTTATCCATAAGATTTTTGAGATGGGCAAAGGTAGAAAATAAACGGGATGAGTTCTTTCGTCATGCTGAGCAGAGCGAAGCATCTCGCCCTAAATAACAAAAGAGATTCTTCGCTGCGCTCAGAATGACGTCCCCCGTTTGAATACTCTCTTCGCTGCGATGATGTGCGCAACCGCAACAAGAGTTTGCGTAATCAATGTTGCAACTGTTGCGCCCAATGCCTTGTGTTCGGGGATGAGAAAAACATTCAATACAATATTCAGCAACATCCCCCCAAGCGCGATGGTGTTTAGGATTTTCAAGCTTCCATTTGCTGTGAGCAGCGTGCCGTAAATGTACACCGTGCAAACTCCCAGAAACGAAGGCATCAGCAATCCGAAAATGTCAGACCAATATTGCGTTGACTGCGGATAAAGTAATAGCATGATTTCATTGCGAAAGAAAACACATCCACACACTATTGTAGTCGCTCCCGCCATGATCAGCGAAAAGCTGTTGTTGACAAGGCTTTGCACGTTTTCTTTTTGAGCAATCATGCGAGCAAACATCGGAAGCAGAATTGATGCGAAAAGAAATCCGAGCATATTCGCTGCATCAAGCAGACGAAACGATGCGGCATAAATCCCTGCTTCATGCGCGCCATCAGGCAACATGCGCTCGAGCATCACGCCATCCACGCGATAATAAACGGACATCAGCAAGCCAAGCAAGGCATACGGATATGTTTTTAGCGCAATCTCTTTCATTCCCTTTACATCCCAACGCAGCGAGAACATGCCGTGTTTCAAGGCAACAATTATCGCTGCAACTAAAATCGTAACAAGCAGTGAAGCCGTTTGCGCATAGATGAACCATTCGATGATAAATTGCTTACTGTTCATTCCCCAGAGCAGCCAACTGCAAATGCCAATCATCAGCAGTTTATCAAGCACGGAAAGGATGCTGTCTGTTTTGAAAAGGTGCATCCCCGAAATATTGGAACGTAGGTAGAGCAATAAGGAAATCAGAATTTGATTTCCTGTGAGCAGCAACAATAGGTGGATTTGACTTTCAGCGTAACCAAAGAGAAAACCACTCAAAAGCGTCATGCAGGCATACACCAGCGAAAGCAGCATTTTTAACGAGAGAATATCCGGTAAATGCTTTTTGATAAAATCTTCATCTTGCGCTACGGCACGGTTATTAAAATTATTGATGCCGAAGTCGAGCAGAATTTGAAACAAGATGGAAAAATTGAACAGGGCAAAATACATCCCAAAAGTTTCAGCGCCTACTGTGTTTTGCACCGTGCGGTCAATGCCGAAAATCCAAAACGGTTTTACCAGCAGATTGACAAAAAGAAGAAATGAAAGATTGGAGTAGAAAGATTTTTTCATTCTCTGCGAAGGCAAGAAATTATTTCATCACAAAGTACGCAAAGAAGCGTGAAGACTTCGCGCATCATCGCATCACCGAATTATTGAATCAAATTACATATCCCCCATCCGCCACATACACTCCGCCTGTGCAATAAGCAGCAGCATCTGAGGCAAGGAACAGCGCAAGTCCTGCAATATCTTCCGGCTCGCCAATACGCTGAATGGGCGTTTTCGTCATGAAGTGTTTTAAAATATCCTCGCTATCCCACAACGCGCGGCTGAATTTTGTTTTGATTAATCCCGGGCAAATCGCATTCACGCGGATGCCGTCATTGCCCCACTCACGCGCCAGCGCCTTGGTGAGCATAAGCAGTGAAGCCTTGCTCACGCTGTAAATGCCCAAGCCGGGCGAGGGAGTTAACCCTTCGATGCTGCTGATGTTAACGACTGCGCCACCGCCTCGCGCGCACATCTCTTTATATGCTTGCTGGCAAAGCACAAAGGGTCCCTTCACATTCACGTCAATGATTTTATCAAACGCTGATTCATCGGTTTCGGATATGGAACCAAACACAGGATTGGATGCCGCATTATTTACGATGATGTCAATACCGCCAAAATGGTCTTTCGTTTTGCTCACAAGATTTTTTACATCATTCATCTCGCCCATGTGCGCAGCAATGGCAAAGGCTTCTATGCCCTGCTTTTTAAATTCATTCACCACTTCATCTATCGCTTCCTGCCTGCGGCTGGAAACGACCACGCGCGCACCGCTTTGCCCGAGCGCTTCCGCAATGGATTTGCCGATGCCTTTACTTGCGCCCGTTACGATGGCGACTTTTCCTTTGAGGTCGAATTTTGATTTGATGTTCATACGATAGTTTTTTCAAAGGTCGAATATCGAAAAGGATTTCGAGAATACGTAACACTGACGTGTTACTGTTGGAATACTCTCTTCCGCTTTAGGCTGAGGGGGTGAGGTTACTCTCCAGCTACCGCTTCTTTCGAAGCCGCAACCACCTGCTTGTAATAGTTTTCATATTTCGGCAAAATCTTTTCAATTGAAAATTGCTTTGCCTGCTCGTAAGCATTCTGCCGGAATTGTTTCAGTTTCTCTTCGTTGCTGAGAATGGCGAACGCATTTTTTGCCATATCGTCCACATCGCCCACCTTGCTGAGATAGCCTGTTTTACCGTGAATATTTATTTCGGGAATGCCGCCCGCATCCGATGAAATCACCGGCACCTGACACGCCATCGCTTCCAGCGCAGCCAGACCAAAACTTTCGCTTTCCGAAGGCATCAGGAATAAATCCGCAATTGCGAGCAGTTCTTCCACCGGGTCTTGCTTGCCGAGAAAGCGCACGTTGTCGCAGATATGCAACGAACGGCATAATTCCTCAATACGACTGCGGTCGGGACCATCGCCCACCAACAAAAGTTTCGCGGGCATTTTATCAAGCAACTTCTGAAATAGCAGCACCGTATCTTCCACGCGCTTCACGCGCCTGAAGTTGGAAACGTGAATCAGAATTTTTTCTCCGCCCGGAGCAATTGCTTTCTTGAAATGTTCCTTGTTTGTTTTTTGAAACCGCGCGAAGTCAATGAAGTTGTGAATGACTTCAATTTCTTTCGTGATTTTAAAATGCTGATACGTTTCATCGCGCAAATCATGCGATACAGCTGTGATGCCATCTGACTGGTTGATGGAGAATGTAACCACAGGCGCATACGTGGCATCTCTGCCAACAAGCGTAATATCCGTTCCGTGCAGCGTGGTGATGACGGGAATGTGAATGTCTTGCTCTTTTAAAATCTGTTTTGCGAGGTAGGCAGCGGAAGCGTGTGGAATTGCATAATGCACATGCAGCAAATCGAGTTTTTCATATTTAACCACATCCACCAATTTGCTCGTGAGCACGGTTTCATAAGGAGGAAATTCAAACAGCGGGTAAGATGTTTCGATACGTACTTCGTGGAAATAGACATTCTCATAAAACGAATTGAGCCTTGCCGGTTGCTGGTAAGCGATAAAATGGATTTCATGCCCTTTAGCAGCCAAGCCAAGTCCCAATTCCGTAGCGACAACACCGCTACCGCCATACGTGGGATAACAAACGATTCCGATTTTCATAGACAAAAAAACATTGTTTAGAGAAATTAGTTCTGCTCAAGTTAGGGCAGAATTCCGGGACTGAAAACTTACAGTAACAAAAATCATTTTTATCCTGCGTTGGGCTTGTTACTTTTATGGAAAATTAACTCCAACAGCATGATGCAAGAAGTGGACGAGGACGAAGAGAAAACCCCGTATTTCAAGCGCTACCGCCAAATCATCAAGATACTTGTCAAATACGGGTTTGAAGACATCGTGGCGCACACGCGCTTCAAAGGGTTGAATTGGCGGAGCATCCTCCCCGACCGTGAGGGTATTCCCGCGATGCAATATTCTCGCCATGAACGGATACGATTGACGTGCGAAGAACTGGGACCCACCTTCATCAAATTCGGACAGATTCTCAGCAACCGCCCTGATATTTTTCCGAAGGAATTAATTGTGGAGTTGGAAAAATTGCAGGACAAAGTGCCTTCCGTTCCGTTTGAAGAATTAAAACCCAAGCTGGAACGCGAATACAAAAAGCCGCTATCAGAAATTTTTGACTCAGTTGAAGAAACACCGCTCGCCTCTGCCTCCATTGCGCAGGTGCATAAAGTGAAATTGAAGACGGGGGAAGATGCCGTGCTGAAAATTCAAAAGCCGAGCATCCGCAGGAGCGTTGCGGCAGATATTGAAATCATGCGCGACCTCGCTAAAATCATTGAGCGCAACTTTCCCGAATCAGCCGTGATGCAGCCGGTGGAGTTGGTAAACACGTTTGAAAAAGCAATCAAGCGTGAAATGAACTTCGTGACCGAAGCCACCAGCATGAAGCGATTCGCCATCAACTTCGCTGACGACACGCGCACCTACGTACCCCGTGTGTATGATGAATACACCACGCCCAAAGTGATTTGTCAGGAATTTATTGACGGCAAAAAAATCACCGATACTGAAGCAATCAAAACTTCGGGATTAACGCCAAAAGATGCAGCTAAAATCGGTTTAGACCTATATTTCAGGCAAGTGTTTGACTATGGTTTCTTTCATGCCGACCCGCACCCCGGAAATCTTTTCATCATGCCCGATGGCAGACTCTGCTTCATTGACTTCGGCATGATGGGTTCGCTCACGCCCGATGACCAATACATCCTGGGCGATTTGATGTATTACATCTACACGGGTGATGCAAAAAAATTAGCCGAAACCGTGCAGGCGATGTCGCGCGACTCCGTCATTCATAAGCGTGAAGAGTTTGAGCAGGAAATACGCGACTTTCTCGAAGCGGCCACCACCACCTCCATCAGTGAGGTGGAGATGAGCGACATCATCGAGGGCTTGCGCAAGGTGATGTATGATTACAAGATCAAAATTTCGAGCAACTTCCACCTGCTCATGCGCTCGCTTATCATCATCGAAGGTGTGGGGTTGAGCATTTTCCCCGACTATAACCTTACCGAAGAAGTGCAGCCCTACGCGCGCAAAATCATGGCGAAGCGCTACAGTCCGAAAGAATTGTTCAGGCGTTTTTATGGAAGCGTGCAGGAGGTGGGCGAACTCATGCTGGAACTGCCCAACGATGTGCGGGAAATAATTAAAAAAATGAAGCAGGGCACCATTCATATCCAGTTTGAGCATCAGGGCTTGGAGCCCGTGATGAACAAAATGGATGCTGTCGGAAGCCGCGTGTCCTTTGCGGTGGTGGTTGCAGCAATGATATTAGGTTCTGCAATCGTCATTCATTCAGGCATCCCGCCACTCTATCATAATGTATCCATCATCGGCATCGGCACGTTTGCGCTTGCAAGCATCTTCGCTTTGCGGTTGCTGATTTCGATCATCAGGCATGGGAAGATGTAATATGGAGTCTAATTATTCTGCGTCAGCGCGCCATTCCCGCTTTTTTTCATTGCATCATAAATCGCCTGGTGGATTTGTGTGCGCACGTTGTTTTTAATCAGCTTTTGATTATCGGCAGAAGGATTGACCCTGTTTGAGAGGAACACATAAATCAAATTGTAATCAGGGTCAGCCCACACGCAGGTGCCCGTGAAGCCTGAATGCCCAAACGTGCGCGGAGAGGCATCGTTTGCCGTGGAGCGCGGCTTGTATAAATCAATTTCTGGCTTGTCGAAGCCCAGCCCCCTGCGGTTTTTATCTTCCTGCTTCCGCGTGAACAGTGAAACGGTAGTGGGCGTGAAATAGCGCACACCCGCATATTCCCCGCGATTCAACAGCATCTGCATCAGGATGGCGAGGTCGTTCGCATCAGAAAACAAGCCAGCGTGTCCGCTCACTCCGCCCAGCATCGCTGCGCCAGGGTCATGCACGTAGCCTTGCAGCAGTTGCTTGCGAAAAGTTTTGTCTTCTTCGGTGGGCACGATTCGGTCAGCGCTGAATTTTTCGAGCGGCTTGAATGTCATGGTGGTGAGTCCGAGCGGCTTGTAAAATGTTTCCGCTGTGAATTGTTCGAATTTTTCTTCGGTTAATTTTTCTACGATAAGGCGAAACAAATAAAAGCCGAGGTCGCTGTAGAGGTAATCTTTTTTTGCGTTGAGCTTTGATTTGTAAATCTGTTTGTAGAGGCTGTCCACCGCATCATAGCGCATGTAAAAATTCTTCGCCACTTCCAGCACGTAGCTGTCTTTTTTTTCATTCAGGTAATATTTTTTATACACCGAATCCACGAGTGTGCTTTGATAAAACGGAATCCAGCTTTTTAATCCCGCTTGATGCAGCAAGATGTCTTTCATCACAAGATTCTTCAACTCGCTGCTGTCAAGCCCCGGAAGATAATCCGACAGCATTCTGTTCAACTGAAATTTCCTGTCGTCATACAAGCGCATCAGCGAAAGCGTGGTAGCTGCAATTTTTGTGATGGAGGCAATGTCGTAGAGGTCGGTGGTTTTCACCGGAGTTGCTTTGTCATAGGTGAAATTTCCGAATGCTTTTTTGTAAATCACGCGACCGTCTTTTGCCACCAGCACCTGGCAGCCGGGCATGGCTTTGTCGGCAATGCTGGCGAGTACGATGCTGTCAATGGCTTTAAGATATTTTGAAGCGATGCCTGCATCTTCGGGGAAAGAATATTTCAATCGAGAAGGTGCGGGAGTTGACAAACCCACGCCTGCTGCATATTGCGCAGAAGCGGTGACAGGTAGTTGCCCTTTTGCCGCAATGCCGCCAAATAAAATCTGCGCTGCTACTTGTTGTGCTGCGGCTTGTTCTTCATACGCCATCAGGAGCCAATCTGCAGTCTCGAAATTTTTCAGGCTGTAAGGATTGCCAAACACCACCGTTGCTACTTTTGACTTTTGGGAAAGCGCGTTCATAAAATTTCGCGTAGCCTCTGTGATACCAAAATTTTTACTCGCCTGCCTGCTCATATCCTGTACGCCAACGATTACCACTTTGTAAGTTGCCAGCACTTTTTGCAGTTGTGCAAATTCTTCGGCTGGCGCATCTTTTCTGATTTGAAAATGCTCAACGGGCGCGTAGTTGCCGAGCATATCCTGAAAGGGCGTTTGCGCTTTTGCTCCAACAGAAACCGAAGCAAACGTGAGTGAATCTAATTTTTGAAAGGGAATGAGGTTGCCTTTATTTTTCACTAATGTCATCGCTTCTTCAAACAAGCGCTGGCGCAACCATAGCGAAGCGGGTTGATTCAAATTGGCAGTCAGGTTTTTCAACTCAATGGGACGATACTTATTTAATCCTGCTTCAAATTTTGCAGTGAGAATTTTCTTTACGCTTTTGTATAAATCTTCTTTTGCAATCACGGTATCCTTCAGGGCATCGGAAAACAGTTGCACTGCGCGCGGAATATCTTCCGCAAACAGCAGTACATCATTGCCTGCCTGAAATGCTTTCAAATCCACTTCGCCCGGTTTGTAAAAGCCGCTCACGCCTTTCATGTTCAGCGCATCGGAAAAAACAATGCCTTGAAATCCTAATTCTTTTTTCAATAAATCAGTCGTGATTTTTGGCGACAGAGAGGCTGCAAGATTTGGAGTGCTGTCAAGACTTGGCACGTGGATGTGCGCAGCCATCACGCTTTGCACGCCATTGTTGATGAGCACTTTGAACGGATAAAGTTCCACCGCATCCAATCGCGCCCTGTCATGTTTAATCACTGGCAACGTGAGATGGGAATCAGAATCAGTGTCGCCATGTCCGGGAAAATGTTTTGCGCATGCCATCACGCCTTCGCTCTGCATCCCTTCCATGTAGGCAAGTGATTTCAGCGACACGTTCAGTTTATCTTCTCCAAACGATCGGTCGTTAATCACAGGATTGTTCGGGTTCACATTCACGTCCGCATCGGGCGCAAAGTTGATATGGATGCCGATTCGCTTGCATTGCCGCGCAATGTCTTTACCCATCTCGGTAATCAGTTTTGTGTCCGGGATTGCGCCCAGCGCAAGCTGGTGCGGATAAGCAATGGTGCTATCCAAACGCATCGCTAATCCCCACTCGCCATCAATGGCAATGAGCAGCGGTACTTTGGATAATGCCTGATATTCGTTGGTGAGTTGCGCTTGTTTTGTCGGTGTTCCCTGAAAAAAAATCAAACCACCAATGCCGTATTCTCTAATCAGCGTATTGATTTCTTCCTTGTGCTTATCATCACGATTCGAGTATGCCGCCACCATAAACAACTGCGCGATACGCTGCTCATCGGTGAGTTTGTTAAAGAGGGAATCCACCCATTTGTCGCGCTTCTTCACGTACTGCATCCGCTCCATCGAAAGCTGGATAATGTCCTGCCCCGTCACGAGCAGCGACACGCATAGCAGTGCGAAGAAGAGTGGAAATTTTCGCATCGTGTAAAATTATTTCGTCTTCCGCGAGGGCAGCGGGAAGTTACTCACATGAAGCAACGAAAGTTGTGCCGAAAAATGAATTGCAGAGAGTTACTTCGCTCCCTGCTCGATCTCCTGACCTTTTGCAAAATATTCCTGTGCCTTTTCTTCCTGCCCAAGCTGGCGATAAGTAACACCGAGGTTGTAGTAAATCTTGGAGTATTTCGGATTGATTTGAATTGCTTTTTCAAGCACGCGAATTGCGCTTTGATAATCCTGTTTGAAACCATACGCCACGCCTAAGTCTTCATAATACACCACATTCACGGGGTCAAGTTCTGTTGCTTTCGTGAGATTCAGAATCGCATTATCCAAATCATTTTTCATCTTGCCGTAGCTCATTCCGATTTTGTAATAGCACGATGCCTGTCTTGTGCGGTCATGCGACAGCGCAATCACTCTGCGAAACACATTGATTGCCGAATCCGGCTGCTCCGTTTTGAAATACGCTTCGGCAAGATTATAGTACGGCTCAAATTTTTCCGGCTTGCTGCTGATAGCTTTTTTGAAATAAGGAATAGATTCCTTCGCTTTATTTTTTTCAATCAGCACACAGCCGAGATTAAAATTTCCCTCGAAATAAGTCGGCTTCATCTCCAAAGTTTTCTTGTAGTAATACATTGCTTCAGGCAGCGAGTCATAGAGTTTATACTTTGCATTGCCTAACAGCAGCAGCGCATTCATATACTCGGGATAAATCGTGATTGCTCGTGTGAGCACCCGTTCGGCTTCTTTCACATATTCATCTTTTGTCTTTGCATCCACTCCGGGTTTATCTGACTGTGTGAGGTATTCACCGCCAAGCGCATTGTGAATCTTCGCGCTGTTGGGTGAATTTTTCGCATCGGCTTTAAACAAGGTAAAATCATCTTTCCAATCCTGATTGCGCATGATGGTTTTGAAGGAATACCCTGCGAGAATCATTGCCACGATAATTGTAATCAATTGCGGATTTAAAATCGTTTTGTAATCCCAGGTTTTTTCTTTGAAATAATTTGTGAGTTGCACCAGCAGTGTTGCAAGGATGAGACAGAAGCCGAGCGATGCGAGAAAGAGAAAGCGCTCGTTCAGTACGATACCCACTGTGAAAGGAATATTCGAAATGATGGACATCGTGATGTAGTAATAGAGAATCGCGTAGGCGAAAATATTTTTTGAGAAAAATCCTTTAATGGCATAAGCGATGATTGCCAGATTAATAAAGAGAGGAACCAGCGCTTTCCAATTTCCCCAACTGATAATCGGCACCTGATTGAAATAATAATCATGCGTGAGCGGATGCGGGAATAACAGCAGGCGGATGTATTCGCCAAAGGAAAATGCAATGGTGGCGAACTTGTCGGCTGCGGTGGCATAGACAAACGGGTTGTTCAATATTTCCGGGGACGTCTGCCCGATTTCCAAATCGGTGAATTTCTTGCGGAGCAATACATACATCACCGTGAGCACAAGCATCGGCACAACTACCAGCGCATATTTTTTTACATCTGCTTTCGTGAAGAAATAAAATGTGAGCGGCACTACCGCCAGATAAGTGATTTCATTTTCTTTAGAGAAAAGCGCGAGCGTCCAGCAGACAAAAGTCAGGAGAAGGAAAACTGTTTTTTCACGTTTCACATACAACACCGCAAAATACAAGGTCAGCAATGCCCCCAGCATTCCCAGCACTTCATCTCTGCCCTTGATGTTGGCAACAGCTTCGGTATGTATCGGGTGCGCTACAAACAGCAGCGCGGCAAGAAACGGAATATTCCATGCAAAAGCTGATGGTACGGAGACGCCAAGCAGCAGCGCGAATAAATAAAAAATCAAAACGCCTGTCAATCCAAACAGCACAACATTGATGAAATGACTGATGTGCGGATTACCCGTGTAGTTCTTGTCGCCATCTTTATCGAGAATGGGCTTGCCCTCTGCGGTTTTAATTACGGTGCCGAATAGTTGATTTTCAATGGCGAATGTCACGATAGAAAGCGGGCGATATCTTCCTCCTTCAACCAACTTATAGCCTTCCCCGAAAAAGCCATAGAAAGCATCGGTGGTCATGATTTGCGGAATGCCATTGAAGCCTTTGGTGGTAAGCGTATTTTTTGTAATCACAATCGTATCATCCACCGCATAGTCGTGGCTGATGGTATTCGCGTAAAGAACAAACGCCAAAGCAAAGACGAGCAACGCCTGGATTTTGAAATTGAGCGAGGAAGTTTCCTGCTGCTGTAATTTGGATTGTGGTTTTGGCTTTTCTTTATTAATCATAACTGGAGCAAAAATAGGAGTCTGGTTTCGTCATGTTGAGCTTGGCGAAACATTGCTGCTTTAATGGAATGAGAGCCTCTGCTCAGAATGACGATGCCCAAAAATAGAAAAGAAGAAAAGATTGAGTTTGCAGGATATTCCCGATTTTCGGGCGGTAATTTAAAAAGTGGTCAATAAAATAAACTCCTCATGCTGAAAAATATCCGCGAATACGAAAACCTGCACATCCTGCTGTGGCTCACCAAAGACACCTGCTGGATTCTTGATTGGCAAACTGCCAGCATGGTGATGATTGTTCCCACGATTGCTGCTGCAATTCATATCGCCTGGCGATGGCGCAATGATGCGAGCGAATTGATGCACAGCCTTGCCATTTGCTTTTGGATTTTTGCTAATGGCATCTGGATGTCCGGGGAGTTTTTCTTTGAGGATACGTTACGTCCTTATGCAATTCCTTTTTTTGTGCTGGGCTTACTTTCAGTCGCGGTGCATTATTTGTATCTCGCGCCACGCAGGGCGTTGCAAAACAGGAGTAAACGCACACGGGAATAAAAAATGCAGGCGGAGAAAATGAAAGAGTATTTCTTCCGTTAGCATCGTTTAATTTGGAAAGAGTGGAGATTCTTGCTACTCTCCTGTTGTTTCTTTCTTCTGCGCAAATATCCTTTGCGCAGTCATTCGTGCTGCGCGGAATTGTTTATTCAGTAAACGACTCCGCGCGAATTCCATTCGCAACAATTCTCAATCAAACCCGAACTACAGGCACAGTCACAAACATAGATGGAGAATTTTCTTTGAAAGTTTTTCCATCTGACAGTATTCGCATTTCCGCAGTAGGCTTTGAAAATTTTTTGTTTCAAGCATCTGACAGAGGGAAGGAGCATAAATCCATTTACCTTACTACTTCAGTTCAGCAAATTGATACGATAGTGGTTCGCGCATATCCTCCGAAAGCGCTATTCAAGCAGAAATTTATGAGTTTGGATCTTCCTGATGAGAATCCAATCAACTTGCATCTTCCCGAAAACATCATGTCGCTTAACCTTCCTGCTGATGCCCGCGAAATACCGGTTCATGCGCTTAACGAGTTGCCTTCTGTTGGAATGGCAATCCCATTTTCCGGGGGGACGAAATCCAAAGTGGAGAAACAGAAAGAAGAACTGAACCAACAAAAAATAGTGTTGGAAGACATTGACCGTAAATACAACAACATGCTTATCAGCAGCCTTACGGGAATAAATGAGGATGAAAAAATTGTCGCGCTGAAAAAGTTTTGCAACTTCTCAAATGAATTCATTTTGAATAATACTCCTTACGATTTGGCATCCGCAATCGATGATTGGTACAAGGAATTTGAAAAGCAGAATTAGTTGTTGGGCGCTTTCACTGCCGCTTCAGCTTTTTTGCCGATGATTTTATTCACGTCCATGCGCAGTTGTTCCACTTCGTCTTTCAGGTTTTCTAATTCTGCTTTGGTTTGCTGGTGCGCATCGCGCTCGGAAATAAGCATCACCTGCTGCTCTTGAATGGCGCGTGTAAGCACCACGCTGAGGCGAGCATAATCCACTGACCACAGGCTTGTGTTTTCATCCGCAGGTTTTACAACTACTTCAGGAAACAATTTGTAAATGTCCTGCGCGATAAAACCCATGTCTTTCTTTTCATTCAACTCCCCGGTGCTGCTGAGTTTTCCTTTTGAGTCGTGACCATATTTTTCCCATTGATAAAACACCGGCTCCAATTGATTCACGCGCGACAACACCGTGCCGATGTCTTCGCGATTTTTCTTAAACCTGCCGTCAGAAAACGCATCCCATGCAAATGCAATCGGTCGTCCGTTTGAGCTGTTTTCATTCGGAGTTTCAATTCTGCGCGAAGGCGAAGCAACGCCCAAGCCGATGTAACCCGTTGTGTTCGCAATTGTAAAATGCGGAGTGGTTGCAAAGGCAGCATCATTTGTGTTGCCTTCATGAATAGCAAAACGCGCAGTGCCGTATTGATAACCAACAGACCAAACGGTGGACGCGCCACGTGCAAGATTGATGTACTGTCCGTTACTACCAAGCGGCTTCGTAATCGAAAGCCCGCCATGATAACTTTTCAAATGCGCAGTTCCATTGGGACTAATCGAAAGCATCGGACCATTTGAACTGCCCGGATTTTCAATTTCAAAATCAAATAAACCCGTGAAGGTACTCAATGCGCCACCCGGGCTGAGAGAACCAATGGAAAGACGATCTAAGTTTGAGCCGGATGAATTGTGGTCATCACCCACACTGATACGCAACTCGCTCACATCAGCGCCATCATTAAAGCGCGACATGAAAAGCAAATCATCATTGTCGCTGTTAAAGCCACCCGCATATCCGGGACCGCCCGAAAAATAGAGTTGCTCGCCATAGTTATCACCGCCATTGGTGAAGCCGGGCGCGTTGATTAATCCCACGCGCACGTTGCCTGCCACTTGCAATTTATCAGAAGGAGTTGCTGTGCCGATACCAACGCCAAAATCATACGCGCCTGTGCCACGCATCGTCACTACATCTTGTCCGTCAAGATTAAAGTTTGCGATTGCTTCTGCGCCACTTTCATAAAAACGAATGAGATGGTCGTTGTTCGTTTGAAAGCGCATATTGTTTTCAGAAAAGAAATGTAAGTCAGTACTGTTGTTGCGGATGTAATAATCAGTAGTAGTAAAATAGAGTTGCCCCGAAACACGCGCATTGCCCGTTACATCCAGTGGATGCGCAGGCGCTAGCATTCCAATGCCCACTTTATCAGTGAGCGTTGTCGGGTACATGCTACCTGTTCCTGCTCCGCTCCAGTCACTGTCATCAACGCTGAATGAGCCGCTGCCACCGCTGAGATTTAAACTCCAGTTCACAGTGTTGGCCGTTTTTGTCATGGATAAAGTTTGAATTTCATTTGTGGTGCTTGCATCGGCATCATTCACGCTAAAGGTCGCTCCCGTTCCATCAGAAATATTTACGGTTACGTTTGTACCAGTTGAAGTTGAGGATAAACTCTGCAACTCGTTTGTTGAGTCTTTATCATTATCGTTAGGGTCGGTGGGAATCACGGTTGTTTTAATTCCGCAATCATCCACGATGGAAAGTTCCTGAGTTGAGGTGTTGTAAAAAATGGAGTTGTTACACTCGTTAGCCGGGTCTGCATCAGCATCGTCCACGCTGTCGCCATCCCAAATATCATTGCCCAACGTGCGCCTGAGCACGTTGCCGTTATTGTCAACCGTGAGCACTTCAGTGTTTGTTGTGGTGCTTCCGAGCAATGCGAAGCGTAGTGTTCCTTGTGTATGCAACTTCGCGGAAGGAATGGTAACTCCAATGCCCACGTTACCGCTCACTGCGGAATAAACATTATTGCCTGAAACAATCCAACCATGGTCACCCGGCTTCGCAGGAAAATATTTCCACTGCGCCCCATTCCAGAAATAGAATAGGCTGTCGTTGGTGTCATACACCATAAGGCTACGGTCAGTTGTGCCGACAGAAGGATTCAAAGCCAATCGCTGTGCGCTCGTCATGCGCGGCACCATAAACCCGCGTTGCGTTGACGAGAGGTCAAGCAGCGCTTTGGGATTCGGAGTCAATGTTCCGATACCGACATTTTCCTGAGCGTTGGCTGAGATGCCCGCGAGCGCGAGGAATAAGATTGCTGAAAAATAAAAAGCACTTTTCATAGCTTTTGGTTTATGCATTTGAGCGTTGCGAAATTTCAAGGAGAGATTCTTCGCTGCACTCAGAATGACGATTTATAGAGCGTATTTTTAAAAATCAATCGTAAATAATTTTATCACCCACGCGACTCAACTCGCCAATCACTTTAAACTCTGTGCGTCTGTTTTCCTGCATTCCTGTCTCATTGTAAGAACCGTCAGGATTTTTATTGGCTGCCACAGGCTGACTTTCGCCATAGCCCTTTGCAATCAATCGCTTCGCTTCGATATCTTCTTTAATGAGATAGTTCACACAGTTTTGCGCGCGTTGCTGTGAAAGATTCAGGTTGTAATCTTCTTTGCCTACATCATCCGTATGTGCGCTGATTTCCAAAACGAGTTTTGGATTTTCAATCATCAAATCATACAGTTGCTTGAGCGTAGCTTTCGATTCAGCAGTAATTTCTGTTTTGTTAAACTCGTAATAAATCTTATCGAGTTTGTAAGCTTTATTCTTTTCAATTCGCGTGAGTGTTACATCGCGCATAAACGTGTCGGCTTCCAATAAACCTTTCGTGCTGACAGAAACTATTTCAGGGAAATAGCCTTTCTTCTGAACTTTCAACTCATAGTTTTTTTCCGCGCCCAACTCAATGGAAAATTTAAAATCACCGGGCAGCAGCAAATCATTCACTGTGGAACGATAATTTCCAACTACCTCAAACACTTCAATGCGCGCGCCTGTGAGCGCAGCAAGCGCAGTGTCAGTTTTTTCAACTACTACGCCCCGCACAGAAAATTTTGGAGCGCTTAAATCTTCTGCAAGAAAAATATCATCGCAGCAGGTAGCGCTTTTTAAACTGATGGAGCCGGCACGATTAGAAACGAGATAATATTTCTTTGGCGTTTCGCCCCGCGTGAAATGAAAATCATCCGCGCTTGAGTTGAGCGGATAGCCCATGTTCTGCGGCTTTGTCCATCCTGATTTCAGCCCGGAAGAATAAAAAATATCCAAGCCGCCCATGCCGACATGCCCTGTTGAACTGAAATACATTTTGTTCTTGTAATAGAAAGGCGTTACTTCATCATCCATCGTGTTGATGACCGGACCCAAATTTACGGGTGCAGTTGCAACTCCATCAAACTTCACTTCTGAATACCACAAGTCCATGCCGCCTCTGCCGCTCGGACGGTTGGAGGTGAAATAGAGAATGTCGGTAACGGAATCACCTTGCATCACAGCGGGATGCGTGTTCGTGAATTCTTCAGTATTTACTTCTTCGCTCAACGGAATTGGTTCTGTCCAAAAGCCGCTTTCAAACGTGGAGAGCATGATGCTACAGTGAATGTTCGCTTCGCCATTATCCGTGCAGCGCGTGAAATACATGCGCTTGCTGTCTGTTGAGAAAGCGCAGTTGCCGCTATGAAAATCTGCGGAATTAAACGGAACGAGGAGCAAACTTCCCTGACCCCATTCAGCCGATTTTTTTTCCGCGCTGTATAAATGCGACAGATATTTTTCCGCACTCATACTGGTATCGTGATTCAGCGAAGCGTAATATAATTTTTGGTCGAGTACAAACGGACTGTATTCGCTGTAGGGCGTGTTAATCACCGAATCAAGATGTTGCACTCGAAATAATCTGGGAGCATCAAGCGCAGCTTTTGAAAAATCACATGCTTCAATTTCCCTGCGAGCGCGGTCAATGTATGCGGCATCCGCGCGCAGCGCAAATTTTGCAAACGAGTATTTCGCCTGCTCATACTTGCCGTTCATTTTTTCCATCATCGCATAGCGGTAAAACACAAGCGGAAATGCGCCATCAGCTCCGGCATTAATCACTTTGCCATACCATTTTTCAGCGTTCACATAATCGCGCGCCTTGAAATAACATTCGCCCAAATGATACATCGCATAGCTGTTTTCGGGCTTTTCATTCAGAATTTCATGAAACACTTCAATCGCATCATAATAGTTGCCCGCCTTACAAAGCGCATCGGCATATTTGATTTTTATTTTCAGGGGTAACGCTTCCTTCTCTGAAATAGAATCGTTCTTTGCCTTCTTCTGGCAAACGCCTGCAAACGGCAATGTTGCAAAAACGAACAAGGATAATATGGCGAATGCTCTTGCTCTCATTAGAATCGCGGGCAATAAAGTGAAGGCTTCACGTCAGGCACTGCAACGTATTTGCCAATATATACAATCGAAATTTCTATGCCTCCGCTGGTGTTTTGCAAATCGGAAGCAGTGAAATCATAGCTCACGCCCAATTTCATTCCCTTGATGTCAAACCCTAAATAGGGGACAACGGCATCTTCAATGCGGTAATATCCACCTAATTGCATGGAGACATCATTGGTAAAACCGAAATCCATCGCGAGTCCGAAATAACTCTCAGTCGCTTTTGCCTGCGTCATGTGTGTGAAGAACGGCAGCAACCCGAAATGTTTTGAAAAACTAAAATCTGCGCCCACATTAATTACATGGCGCATCGGAAGTTTATCATTGCTCAACGCAAAAGAAATTTCCGGCTGCAACAGATGCATCGCAGCATAGCCCGCATTCATGCTCACTTTCTCACTGAATTTTGAACTCCAGTCGAAGCCAGCGTTCATATCAAAACCGCCATCGCTGCCTTGCAGGTTGTCGCTGCTGGTGTTGGTGATATTTTCATTTTGCAGAAAAATCTGGTCGGCAAGACGAATGTTCGCAAGGTCTAATTTTTTCTGTAACAAGCCGCCTTGCAATCCGAAAGAGAAAAAATGATTTTTTGTTTTGCCCATCGCCTTGTGATACGCCAGCGAAATCACACCGGAGAAATTAGACAGGCGACCACCGCTGGAACGGTCATTCACAATGTTCAGCCCAACGCCAAGAATGTCTTTGTTTTTAAACCGAATCGGCACATCGCCAAAAAAAGAAGGCGTTGAATAGGTGCTGCCGTCATTCGTTAATCCAAACCATTGATTTCTGTAATCAAACCCTACGCGGTATGTTCCGTCCATCTTTCCGGTGAGCGCTGGATTTAAACTCAGCGGCACATTGAAATATTGAGAGTAGTGGGTGTCTTGCGCGTGGAGAGATGTGAGATAGGAGACGTGAGCTATGAGAATGATGAGTAGCATCTTAAATGCGTCATTGCGAGCGCAGCAAAGCAATCCCCAACTGAGAGATTGCTTCCCGATAGAATCGGGACAGGTCGTTTCGATGCCGCGCTTCAAACTGCGCAATCGAAACTTGCAATGACTAAATAAGATGACTGCTTCTTTTCTCATTTTACCAAATCAAAATAAAATCTCCCCGTTCTGCTTTTTGTGTGCCGTCAGGTAATTGCAAAACCGATTGATACACGTAAGTATCCATCGGTTGTAATTCGCCTTTATATTTTCCATCCCAACCCCCAGGGTCGTTGCCAACGAGTTGTCCCCAGCGATTGAAAATTTCCAATTTCATTACCGTTACAGTTGAACTTATCACAGGCGAAAAAATATTGTTGTTGCCATTGGGTACAAAGCCATCAGGAAACATGTAAAGATTTCCGTCCACCTGCACACGCAGCGTATCGGAAGCAACACAGCCGTTATCGTCTGTAACAGTTACAGTAAATGTAGTTGTAACATCAGGCGTTGCGGAAGTAGAAGACGATTGCGGATTTGAAACATCAGTATCGGGAGTCCACTGATAATTTTCATTTCCGTTTCCGCCCACAACATTTGCCACGTAAAGCGTCACGGAATATCCTACAAACGTAGTGGTGTCATTTCCCGCAGTAACACTCAAGGTATCCGGTTGGTTAATATTTATAGCGTCAATAGAGGTGCAGCCGTTTTCATCGGTCACAGTTACGCTGTATGTATCGGGTGATAAATCTGTTGTAGTTTCAAACGTGTCGGAATTTGACCACAAATAATTGTAAGGTTCTGTGCCGCCAGTAACGGTAACGAATGCCTGACCGTCATTAAATCCAAAGCAAGTCACATTGATTGCTTCATCTGTCGCAACTAACAAATCAGGCTCATCAACGGGAATAAAAAGTGATTCAGGACAACCTATACTATCTGTTACTGTAAGCGCATACGTTCCTGCGGGAAGCCCAGTAAGGCAACTATTATTTCCCGGCAACGACCATTGATAACCAAAAGGAGGAAAATCGCCCGATACCGTAGCGCAGATGCTTCCATCCGACTCGCCTTTGCACGAAACATCAGTCACAGTAGCCGTAACATCAATCGGATTTGGCTCGGTTACATCGAATGAATAAATGTTGGGGCAATTAAATGAATCCGTTACCGAGAGAAAATAGGTGCCTGCAATGAGGTCGTTGATACAGTTTGTTGTGTCGCCTGTTGACCAAGTGTAATGAAAAGGAGGTGTGCCCGTGAGCGGAGGAAACGAAACGCAGATGGAGCCGTCATCTTCGCCATTGCAGGAAACATGCGTGATGACGGTTTGTGTGCTGTCAAGCAATGTTGCCGGAACCATCAGTCCGAATACGGGGAAAGAAAAACCAGACCAGCCTTCAATGGTGAGCGAGTTGAATTGCGTGTCAATAATTTCAGTAGAAAGTCCGGCAAGTTCCCAGCGCGGAGCATTTTGCCAATGCGCAATCTGCGACCACAAACCATCTTCCAGCGGATTGTAAAAAATAGAAATGCTCACAGGGTTGATGCCCTGAGTTCTTTCGATTTGATGATAAAAATTCTGGTTAATGTCGCAAATGTCAGAGCTGCGGTTGCTGCGGTCATATCCTTCTAATGACGCATCAAGATTTGCAAGACGTGCGCCTACGACTCCGAAAGTAGAATCAGAGGGCGTGATAATCAAAGGGCGGTAGCGCAATGTTCCAACTGATGAGCCAAGCGGATAAAAATATTCTACTGAGTCGTTCATCTCGCGCTCCAACATGCCTCCATCCAGACTGCTGACAAAACCTGTGGTGCGTGTAATGGCGCCCGAATCAGTGTTGGTGATAGTGAGCGTTTGTGTTTCAGTGGCAAGTTCCAAATCATTTAAATTCAGTGTGCCGGAAACGAAGGCATTTTGCGCAAGTGATTTGATACCTGTGCCGTTCAAGGTAAGATTGTGAAACGGAGTAGGCGCTGTTCCGCCAATGATTTGGTTTGCCCCGGTGAGAAAAACCGTGCTTTGCCCGGCAACGAAAACTCCGTTGTTCGTCCAGTTTTTTAATACGTAAAATCCGGCATCACTGACTCCGATTGTGGTATCATTACTTGCCAAATTTTCAAAATTTCCCTCAATGATAATGTCACTTTCGTTTACCAGTTTTCCACCGTTGCGCAGCAAGCCATTTCCCAAAGATGATTTGATGAGGAAATGCGTGGAGTCCTTTACGATTACAGTTGCACCATTTATAAAAAATCGGGAATCCGTTTGGGCATCCAGTTGAAACGACAAAGCCAACAGCAGGCAAAAAGCAAGCGTTTTCCCAACAGGAAAGTCATAAAAAAAGCGATGGCGTACCTTTATTAGCATGAATTAATCGCAAACTGTAATGGGATACTCGGAAACCCGAAAAATCACCTGAAAATGCAAGTTGGCTAAGTTAGAAAAAGGGGAAGTGTTTTGCAATCTTATTCTGTGATTGATGCGCATTAAATCTTCGTATTGATTTTTGATAAGCGCTGCATCTTGCCGAAATGCTGTTTGACACGGGATTTTCCGTATTTTCAACCCCCAATTTCAATTTTTCGTGTTATGAAAAAACTCCTCACCGCTTATTTTTTCCTGTTTCACGCAGCATTGTTTGCCCAACAATCACCCGTTAGCTGGACTGCCTCCAATGAAGCCGACATGCGCTTCATCGAAAACAAGGGACAGTTTGACGGCAGAAATAAACAGTCCGGCTCTGAAATTCTGTATGTGGTTGATAATGGAGCGATGCAGATTTTTTTCACGAAGCAAGGCGTCACTTATTATTTTGAAGAAAAATTCAGAACGCCCGGCAGGAAAAAGGGGGACCCGAATATTCCAAAATATTCCAAACGCTATGAAGTAAAGCATTTTACTTGGGAAGGAGCTAATCCGAATGTCGCGTTGAAGGGGGAAGATAAAGTGAGCGATTATTCCACCTACTCCTTCCTTACTGCCGATAAATCTTCCGCTTACACCTATAACGACATCCGGGGCTATAAGAAATTGGTGTATAAAAACCTCTATCCGAACATTGATGTGGAATATGTTTTTCATCCTGAAATCGGCATTAAATATTCTGTGATTTTGCATCCCGGTGCTGATGCTTCGCAAGTGAAAATGAAATACAATGATGCAACACAACTGAGCATCAACAGCGCGGGAAGAGTTATTCTCCCCACATTCAAAGGGGCGATTATTGAACACGCGCCCGTAACATTTTATGCGCAGAATAATTCCGAAAGCATCCCATCGCAATTCATTCAACACGATAACACCATCTCTTTTCAGCTTGGAAATTATAATCGTTCAAAAACGGTAGTGATAGACCCGTGGGTGCAAACGCCTGCTCTGTCCAATTCAAATGGCGTTTGGGAATGTGAGAAAGACGCATCAGGTAACGCGTATATTATCGCAGGTGATGCGCCCATGCGTTTGCGGAAATATAATTCAACCGGCACGTTGCAATGGACTTACAACACGCCATGGGACACAACTGCGGGCGACTGGCTCGGAACGCTGGCAACCGATTTGGCTGGAAACAGTTACGTGACCAACGGCTCAAATGCCGCTTTGGTTAAAGTAAATACTGCCGGAGGATTAGTCTGGAGCGTTACAGGTTCTATTTTTCCCGCTACGGAATATTGGAGCGTACAATTCAATTGCGACCAAACGCGATTGGTGGTGGGCGGAACCACGCTTAGCTTTTTTCCTCCTGCCGGAAGTCATGGAACAATTTTCGACATCAATACCACAAATGGAAATGTTATTGGCTCCATTGATGTTGCAAGTCAACGCCCGGGGTTTTTGATTAATGATATTAATGAAGTGCGGGCGATCACTTCTTCGCGCAATGCGAAATATTATTTTCTCGTGCTTGATACCATCGGAGCGATTAATCAAAATGTAAGCGCTTGTTCTTCAGAGCCGCTTTTCAAAACAAATTCAACCTACAACTTCGGATATAAATGCGAAAACTATCGTCCGAGCAATGGCAATTCGGGCATCTGCGCCATTCGCGCAAACGACCAATTCGTTTACACTCAAAACGGAACTACGCTGCATAAACGCTCGCTTGTAACCGGACTTCCGATTGCTTCTGTCGCAATACCCGGAGGATTAAGTACCGCTACATTTGGTGTTAACCAGACAGGCAACAGCGGGATTGACATTGACAACTGCGGCAACGTGTATGTTGGCTCAGGCGACCGTGTAATTAAATATGATTCGAATCTGAATCCCGTAACTTCTGTTGCCACTCCCTTCAGAGTTTATGATGTTACGGTGAGTTACAGCGGTGAAATTATTGTTACAGGAACAACAGGAAATAATTCATCTTCCAGCAGAACAGGCTATGTGCAGGCAATTAATATGTCTGCATGTGCGCCTTTTACTTTGACGTGCTGCGATGCCACGATTTGTCCGGCAGGACCATTTTGCAGCACAGATGCTCCCGTGAATTTAGTGCGCGGCACTGCCGGGGGTACCTGGAGCGGCACCGGTATCACCAACGCATCAACCGGCACATTTAGCCCTGCGGTGGCAGGTGTCGGCACACATACCATTACCTACACGTTGGCTTGCGGCAGTGATGTAACAACCATCGTTATAAATGATTGCGCTACGCTTGAAGTATGCATAGAGCCGAATGGTCAATACACTGTTTCAGGAGGCAGCGGACCTTACACCTGGCAACGCGGTGTTCCGTTTCAAAACTGTACAGCTTGTTTTTTTGGAATTTGTTCACCTCTGTGTCCCGGAGTGCCTGACACCACATGGACAACTTTTGCAACGACAGCAACCGCAACACCGCCCGGCACATTCCCTATTCGTGTGCGTGATAGCGGCATCAATGAATTACTCCTCACCAGCGCGGCAGGTTTGCCAAATTGCTCAACGCTTGTGTGTCCAACTATCACAGTGAGTGTTTCAACGCTAAGCAACCTCACTTGCTTTGGCGCAAATGACGGCAGCGCAACCATGAGCGCATCGGGCGGCACGGGACCATATACTTTCAACTGGAATCCGGGTCCTTTTACAGGAGCTACGCGCACCGGGCTTTCTGCAATCAGCTATGGCGTGCTTGCCACTGATGCAAACGGATGCACGGGCACAGGAAGTGTCACCATCACTGCGCCCACCGCTGTTTCTGCAAGCGCCTCAAAGACAGATGCAACATGTGCGGGAAATAACGGCACTGCATCAGTCACTGCAAGTGGAGGAACAGGTGCTTACACTTATGTGTGGAGCAACGCTGCAATAACTGCTTCTATCAGCGGCTTGGCTCCCGGTAATTATTCTGTAACAGTGCGCGATGGAAACAACTGTTCCGCAACGGCATCGGTAACAGTTTCATCTACCGGAGGACCGACCATTACTCAAAATTCGCTTGTTAATGTTTCGTGCTTCGGGGCGAATGATGGCGCAATTGGTATTGCCGTGAGCGGAGGCTCTCCTCCTTATGATTTTGATTGGTCAAATGGCGCTATCACAGAAGATATTTCAGGATTGGATGGCGACAATTATTCCGTTACCGTTATTGATGCGCTGAACTGCATTTCAATTTTCAACGCTACCATTAACGAGCCTGCGGCTCTTGTTGTTACGGGCGTGGTGACAGATGCCGGATGTGGCGTGCCTTCGGGCGCTATTGACCAAACGATAACGGGCGGTACGCTGCCTTATATCATCAACTGGTCGAGCGGTAATGTGTCGGAAGATTTAAACGGAATCCCTGCAAGCAATTACAGCGTTACGGTGACGGATAATAATAGCTGCTCGCAAACAGCTACTTACACCGTGAATGCTCCGGGCAGTTTTTCGATTTCGCTTGTTGCTGATTCTGCATCATGTCAGGGCGTTGCTGATGGCGGCATTACTTCTATTATTTCCGGTGGCGCTGCTCCTTTTTCTTACAACTGGAGCAACGGAACATCCAATGCGAATCTTACGGGTGTTGCCCCAGGAACATACACTGTTACTGTTACTGATGATAACATTTGTACAGTAGCAGCAACGGCAACGGTGAGTGTGCCTTCAGTAATGACGTTCACTGCGAGCATCACAAGTGTATTGTGCAATAGCGGCAATGAAGGCGGCATTAAGCTGAATCCTTTTGGAGGCACTGCGCCCTACACCGCGATATGGAGCAATGACTCAACAGGTCTAAGCCTCACTGACCTTGCGCCCGGCATTTACACCGCAACCGTAACCGATGCGAATGGCTGCGTGGCGGATACAGCAATTTCACTTGAAGCCGCTTCCATCTATTCTGTTGAAATGGTTGTTACAAATGCTGCATGTGATGGCGCTGCAAGCGGAAGTGTTACGGTGAATCTTGTTGACGGAACAACTCCGCCTTATAGTTATGTATGGAGCACGGGCGATTCAACTGCTTCAATCATTAATATCGCGCCCGGAAGTTACAGTGTGACCGTGAGCGATTCACTCAACTGCCTGCGGATGGACACGGCAACAGTTGGAGTTGACAACGGTCTCTCGATTTTATCAACCGTGATTGATGCTTCGTGTCCCGACAAGGAAGACGGCTCCATTGCCACAACGGTTTCGGGCGGCACCGAGCCGTATAGTTATCTCTGGAATACACAGGCAACTACTTCTTCATTGACAAATATTGCGGCAGGCATTTATTCGCTTACCGTTACGGATGAAAATGATTGCACCGGAACAGACACGGTAGTGGTGCATGTGGACAGCAGCGGGCTTATCGAGTGCGATACGCTGATTATCTATGATGTCTTTTCTCCGAATGGCGATGGCACAAATGACACCTGGATAATTGACGGGTTAGAAAACTATCCCGATAATGAATTGCAGATTTTTAATCGCTGGGGAAATGTTGTGTTTGAAGCGCAGCCTTATCTGAATGACTGGGATGGTATTTCTAAAAAAGAGGGAGCGTTGCCTTCAGCAACTTACTACTACATTTTGAATCTGCATGATGCGAAAGAAACAGTGCATTCGGGAAGCGTGACGCTGATAAGGTAGGTTCCGCGAATTACCACTAAGATGTTATTTCCTCTTTTGGTGATTTGTAGTTTCCCTTTGGCTCAAATAAAGTGAACTGACTTTCTTGCGCGATTTGTTTCGGCAATTTTTTTAGATAGTTTGAAATGAAAAGCTCCTTTCCGGTTTGGTCAGAAGTAGCAGTGACATTTCTCATTCCGTAAGTTAAGTCCCACTCAATAGTGAAGGCAAATGAAAACAGATTACGGATATATTCGCTATCGTCATACGTGATAAGCCAATTATGCCTACAGTTTTTCATTGTTTCTGCAAAGCGGATATGGTCGAAACCTTTATGCAGATTTCCATTCTTACCATAGAGCGCAGATTTAGTCGCTGAGTAATACGGAGGGTCTAAAAAAATGAAAACATTCTCTCCGTCTGCCTCAATTATTTTTTGAAAATCAAGATTTGTGATTTGAGTTTCGTTAATCACTTTGCCGAATTGCTTTAATCTTTGAATGCTGCTTTCAGTAAATCTTCCTTGAAAGGCTTGTTCACTATACCCTCCGCTTTCGGTTGTTCCTGAAAATGTAATCCGATTGAAAATGAAAAATGCTGCTGCTTTTTCCAGGTCATTAAATCCGGCAATATTTTCAGTGAGAAACCTGTGCAATTGTTTTCCCTCTGTAAATTGATTTCTCCATTCATACACTTTTTCAATCACCGCATCAACATTTCTCTGGCTCATCTCCCAAAACTTGAATAATTCCAGATACAAATCATTCACCCAAAACTTTCTGTTCGGAAATTTTTGCTTGAGATAAATGAAGATGGATCCCCCGCCTAAAAAAGGTTCTCTGAATTCTTCAAAATCGGGGACAAGCGTAGAAATTAAATCCACTGCTCTGCTTTTACCTCCGGGGTATCTTAACGGACTTTTTATCATTTTGCCTCTTTGATGCTCAAAGTAAATCTATTGATTTTCGTTTCCTTGAGTAGAGTTGTTACCAACTTTTTTTGAACAACTGAAAATTTATTTTTCATCAAAAAGTTTTCTACCTCTTTTAAAGATGAACCTGAACGGATTGCCCCTTTTAGTTTCGCAGATGTTAGCTCTAAAACAGGCTCACTGCTTATTTTCTTCCCGTTCACTTTTGTCTCAGTGAGATTGCAATACAAAATCATTTTTAGCAAACCGTCTTTGATGTCGCCTTTACTTGGCAGTATAGCATTTGCACTATGTTTGCCTTCAATTAAAAGCAGCTTCTCATTTATGAGTTTTATCTCGTCAACAGTAAAGAAGTACTGCCCTCCGAGATAATTTGTAATAGTAATTTTCGCTTTCGTTAAAGTGGATAAACTTTCTTTCGGCTGCACAGTAACAAATTCCCTGGATTGAGCTTTTTCAGCTTTGCCTCTTGAAAATTTCATAAATGCTGAAACATCTTTCCCGATTTTGTTTTGAAAATTCTCAAGTCCATTGAAGCCATGAAGTTTTACGCCTGTGGATTTTTCTATTTCCTTATAAGAAGATTTTACTTTTTCAATGATGCTGTGCAAGTTAGCGTTCAACTCGTTTAAATTCCAATGCAAAGCAGAACTATGATACTGTTCAATCTCTTTGATTTTTGAAAGCACATATTTATTGTCATACTGCTGCTTAGTGATTTTACTGCCTGATTTGTCTGCTTTTTTGTAGTAGGCGAAAATCACGAACACATCCAGCAACGACATCAATGAAACTGTATCCCACTGAATAAAATCTCTGTCGCCTGCTGCGCCTTCATCTTTAACGATTGGAATTACGGTTATCTTTTTTGAAATGTTGAGCGTGTTATAAACCCTTTCGTATGGATATGAACGGGTTCGCTTGGGTGATACCCACTTTGAAATTGCGAAGGAATTTTTTCCGTCAGTTATTATGCAGGCAGTCGGAACTTAGTTAATGTCAAAATTGGCAGCTTCAATTTTTTGAAGTTCATCTGTTAAAAATGGCTTGTATTTTATTCCTGTTATCTCGCCTGTAATATTCATCCACCAAAAATATAGGATTCACATTAGTGGTTGTTTTCCTGCCAAACTTCACATGAGAGGGATTCGCATTGTCTTTTAGCGTGTCACAATTATTGCTTTCCCGCACATTTTCCCTATTTTCACTCTCCGTTTTTGAACCCAAGTCTTATGAGAAAGTTACTTGCCCTTGTTTTGTGCAGCGTGGTGTGCGCATCTGTTTCTCTTTTCGCCCAGCAGCCCTCCGTGAAATGGAATGTATCCATGGAACCGATGAAGCGCTTCATCGAAAACAAATCGCAGTTTGACGACAAGGATGAATTGCCCGGCTCACAGGTGTTGTTTGGAGTGGACCACGGCAACACACAATTGTATTTCACCAACACGGGAATGACGTTCCGCCTTGAAAAGAAAAAAGGAAAGGAGCCGGAACATGAGCGCATCAAGGAAGAGAAGATGAAAGAGTTGGGGTATGTTTCAAACCGCAAAGAAAACAATGAAGAAGACAAGCGCGACCTCGTGCATCTGCAATGGGAAGGCGCAAATCCTTCCGCAACGCTTATCGGGCTGGATGCTGCGGAAGATTATTTCAGCTACAATGTAGGCGAAAATGCTCCGCTAAAAAATATCAATTTCATCAAAGGGTATAAAAGGCTGTTGTATAAAAATCTCTATCCCGGCATTGATGTGGAATATGCGTTTCATCCTGTGGGCGGCATCAAGTATAAAATCATCGTGCATCCGGGCGCGGATGTGTCGCAGGTGAAAATGAAATACTCCGGAGCGGAAGCGGTGCTGCTTGATGAAATCGGCAACGTGCGCCTCGCAACAGTGTTTGGCGACATCATGGACAATGCCCCGCTCACATTTTATGAAGGCAATCAAAAAGAAATCATTCCTTCTCACTTTGTCGCGGATGGCAACACGATTTCATTTCAATTAGAAAAATTCAACAAAAGAAAGACCGTCATCATTGACCCGTGGACGATTACGCCCACGCTGCCCAACGTGAACAAAGTCTATAACATCGAAGCCGACACAAGCGGCAACGCTTACATCTTTGGCGGTGACTCGCCTTATCGTTTGCAGAAATACAACGCGGCAGGCGTACTGCAATGGACCTACAACGCACCGTGGAGCGCAGCCAACAATTGGTTTGGCGGCATGACGGTTGACCCTGCGGGAAATTCAATTATCACTTCCGGCACGGATGCGCAGATTTCAAAAATCAACACAGCGGGGAGTTTAGTGTGGAGCAATGCAGGCAGCGGAGCATTTGCCGAATATTGGATTCCGATGTTCAACTGCGATTACACGCAGCTTTTAATAGGCGGCACAAACCTCATCAATGTTTTTGCATTCCAATTTAACGGAGCCGTGTATGAAGTCAATATCAATACAGGCGCATTAATCCGCACAGTAAATGTTGCGGGAACATTGGTGGGCGCACCCGGCAATCCGCCATTCATTGCAAATGAAGTGCGCTCGCTTTGCTATTCACCCAACGGTAATTATTATTTCCTCACGCTTGATACAGTCGGCTCGCTCTCACCCGCTTTAACAATTAATTATCGTGATTCGAGCTTTCATCAACTTTCCTATTACCTGCCTTATGGGCAAGGCGGATCCGGACAAGGCATTAATGGCATTGCGGCAACAGGTAGTTTGCTTTACACCACTGATGGACAAACGCTCTATCGCAGGGATATTAATAGCGGCAATGCGTTGAGTTCAGTTATTATTCCGAACGGCTCAAAGGAAATCAACAGCGGAGTTGCAGTGGATAGCTGCGGCAATGTGTATGTGGGTTCAGTGACGAAGTTGCATAAATATGATGCGAACCTCAACCTGCTCGCTACGGTAAACACGCCAGCCGAAGTGTATGATGTGGCGGTGTCGCGCAGCGGTGAAGTGCTTGCCTGCGGAAATGGTTTTGCGCTTTCGGTAGATATGAATTCTTGCGACCCGCAGCGTCCTGTATGCGTAGTGCCGTTCACAGCTACGATGAGCAAAACAAATACGCTGTGTTCTGGTGAATGTAACGGCACGGCAACAGCAACACCCACAAACGGCAGTGCGCCATTCGATTATTTATGGAGCAACGGACAGACAACGCAAACCGCAACAAATCTTTGCGCAAGCACTTATGCAGTCACCATCACCGATGCAAACAACCGCGTGTTCATTGGCTCAGTGAATATTGAGCAGCCCGACCCGATTGTGGTGGATGTTACTTCGTTCAACTCCGGCTGCGGCACCAGCGCAGTTGCAACTCCCGATGGCGGCACTCCTCCTTTCACCTATCAATGGTCAAACGGGGAAACGCTTGCAAGCATTTCTGATGTAGTAACCGGAACATACGCTGTAACGGTGTTTGATGCGAATAACTGCTCTGCTTCAGGCTCGGTGAATGTGACGCAAACTTCAGGCTTCACGCTGAATGACAGCGTTGTAAAACCCGCTTGCGGAGTATGTAATGGCACCGCAACGGTAACACCTGTTGGAGGCAATCCACCTTTCACGTATATCTGGTCAACTGGCGACACGACACAAACCGCAACAAATCTGTGCGCGGGTGCTTACAGTGTTACCGTTACTGAAAGTCAGGACACCAGCGGCACAATCTTTTGGACGGAAGATTTCACAACCGGAGGAACAGGCTGGACATTGAATATCAATGGCACAGGAACAAATGCTGCCAATGCCAACTCATGGGTAATCAATAATAATCTCAGCGCATGCACACAATGTCCTGTTGCGGGTTCGGGTGGAAATTACTTGCACATCACCTGCACGAGTTTCCCCGCGTGTATTTCTGATGCAGGCTCTTGCATTTACGATGCGGGAATTCCGATTTTCTCAAATGCTGCAACAGATAAGTATGTCACTTCTCCGAATATCTCCACGCTCGGAAGAACAAGCATTACGCTATCATTTGGTTATATGTCTGATGGCGAAGCAAACGACTATGGCTTGGTGCGCCTGAGTGATGATGGCGGAACATCCTGGACAGATTTACCCACAAAATATTTTGGCATATTCACATGCACACAGGCATCCATCACAATTCCCGCGCAATATGAAAACATCGCCAACTTCCGCATCGGCTTCCGCTGGATAAATGATAACAACACCAACGGCAGCAGCCCTCCCTTCATGATTGATGATATTGAGTTAAGCAGCACAGGCGGCACTGCGCCCTGCACTGCAACTGCGCTTGTGAATGTAAGCAACGACAGCAGCGCGGTGGTGACAGTGGTAAATAAAACCGATGTAAGCTGCAACGGCAGTGATGATGGCGCAATTGATATTGATGTTACCGGTGGAAATCCACCTTATGCTTACGCATGGACAGGCGGTGACACACTGCAAGACATCAGCAGTCTTGAAGGAGGCGTTTACTCCGTTACGGTTACAGACAGCGTGAATTGCATCAGTTTGTTGAGCGTTGAAGTTGTCGAACCTTCTTTGGTTATTGCAACAGCTTCGGTGACGAATGCAGGTTGTTCGCCAACGGGAAGAATTGATTTGACAGTAAATGGAGGTGTGTCGCCCTACACTTACGAATGGTCGAGTGGAGCAACTTCGCAGGATTTGAATAATGTCGCTGCGGGAACATATAGCGTCACCGTTACTGACAACAATAGTTGTGAGCGCACGGATTCTTTCACCGTAAATGCTCCCGGTAATATCAATCTTGCGCTGGTGATAGATGATGTGACTTGTCAGGGTGTTGCCGATGGTTCCGTGACAGCAAATGTAACGGGCGCAAATCCTCCGTTACAATTCACATGGAGCAATGGCGCAACTACATCTTCCATTACTTCTATTTCAGGCGCAACGTATTCCGTTTCTGTCCGTGATGGAAACAACTGCACCGCCTCACAAACTGCAACGGTTGATGAACCGGTGTTGCTTACTGCAACTGCAAGTATCACAAGGGTATTATGTGAAGGTGGCGATGAAGGCGGAATAAAACTAAATCCAGCGGGAGGAGTCGCGCCTTATACTGCTGAGTGGAGCAATGACTCAACAGGACTAAGCCTCACGGACCTTGCGCCCGGCATTTACATCGCAACCGTTACGGATGTCAACGGATGCACATTAGACACAGCAATTGACCTGAGTTCAGTTTCAAATTATGTAGTTGATGCAGTTCCCACAAACTCTTCTTGCGGTGGCGGTGCGGATGGCAGCGTGTTTGCGAATATTCTTTCCAATACAACTCCACCTTATTCCTACACTTGGAACACGGGCGATACAACTGCTACAATCACAAATGTTGCTCCCGGTATTTATAGTGTCACAGTAACCGATTCATTAAGCTGTTTGCAAATTGATACAGCGGTTGTGGTTGAAGGTAGCATTGTGATTGAAGACTCTGTAATCAATACTTCTTGCCCGACAAGCGGTGATGGCTCAATAGCAGTTACAGTTTCAGGCGGCACTGCGCCTTACAACTACGCATGGAGCAACGGAGGCAACACGGCTTTTTTGCAGAATGTGCAGACAGGAAATTATTCGCTCACGGTAACTGACGTGAATAATTGTGTGGGAAATAAAACCATTGAAGTATTGGTTGACACAAGCGGCACAATAGAATGCGACCAGCTTGTGATTTATGATGTATTTTCACCGAATGGCGATGGAGTGAATGATACCTGGATAATTGACGGCTTGCAGGATTATGCAAATAACGACTTGCAAATTTTCAATCGTTGGGGCAACGTGGTGTTTGAAGCAAATCCTTACGACAATACATGGGATGGCGAATCAGACAAAGGCGAGTTGCTGCCGTCAGCAACTTACTACTACATTTTAAAATTGAATGACGTTAATAAATCCATTTATTCAGGACCTATAACTTTAATCAGATGAAAACACAGAAGCCTCACCCCGCCCCTCTCCAAAAGGAAACCTGTCCAGATTCTTTCGGAAGGGAGTCCGAGCATTTTCGCAATGCTCAGCGAGTGGTCACCCTGAGCGAAGTCGAAGGGTTGCGCGGATGGTTCGACTCCGCTCGCCATGACATCGCACGAATTGCATTTTTGCTTGTTAGCATTGTTTTGCTTTTGTGTAATACCGTTGCGTTTGCACAGCAGAAGCCGTTGTTCACGCAATACGTGTTCAACGATTATTACTACAACCCTGCGGTTGCCTCAACGAAAGAGGGCGCTGACTTCAGGGCGCTATACCGTCACCAGTGGGCGGGTCTGGAAGGTCAACCGCAAACGGCAACCTTTTCTTCCTGTGGCTCGCTGAAGAAATTTCCGCTCGGCATTGGTGGAAATATCTATTATGATAAAACAGGTCCGTTGGGAAATTTCGGATTCAATGTTTCCGGCTCCTATGGAATCAGAATTAAAAAAGAGAGTATGATTTCCGCAGGGATTTCATTCGGCATGATTCGCTTCGCGATGGAAAATGATGTAACGGCAAGAGATGCAAATCCTGATGTGGCAGTTCTTGCGGCACAGGACGGAAAAATAATTCCCGACATCAGCCTTGGCATTTACTATAAATGGAAAGGCTTGTATGCCGGATTTTCTATCCCGCAAATTGTGCAATCAGATATCAAACTTGAAGTGGATGATCCCGAAGAGATGAACAAGCTCATTCGCCATTATTTTATTGCAGCAGGCTATCGCTTTAATGTGAGCGACAAGTTCCAGTTAGAACCTTCTGTATTACTGAAAGCAGTAAAAGCTGCTCCTTTGCAGAGCGACATCACGCTGCGCGGCATCTATGATAAAATGGTTTGGCTCGGACTTTCTTATCGCACAGGTGATGCGGTTTGCGTATTTGCAGGAGTGCTGATTAAAGAAATGTTTGAAGTAGGTTATGCGTATGACATTACTACATCCAATCTCAATTCAGTAAGCAACGGCAGCCATGAAATCGTGCTGGGCTATTCTTTCAAACGCACCAAGAGCGGCTCGGGCAGCAAGGGATTTGAGGTAAGGTAATTGAAGAGTCAGTTCTACCTTACAATCATCTTTTCCCTTTCAAATCCTACGGTTGATTTCATCTCGACAATATACAGCCCCGGAGCAAAAGGATATTCGATTGATAAACTGAAGTTGCCGGATGCTTTCTGTTCTGGTGATTGAAATACCATTTGTCCAAGTGCATTGAAAACGCGAACCTCTAAGTTGGTTGCTGTTTCCTGATAAGTTTCAATAACGAAGTTGCCATTGTTTGGATTCGGATAAATGCTGAACGTGAAATTTTCCACAGCATTAATTTCTGTATCCTCCATCTTCGAGGCAGAGTTCACCACAGTGAATGTCACCGTTTCGCTGATGCCACTTGAGCCTGAGCCACTTGCGCCCGTGTAAGGTTTTCCAATCAATGTGTAGGAGCCGGGACTTGGATTCCAAGCCGTGTAATTTCCTGCCGGAGTATCTCCGTAGATAGCATAAGGAGGCGCAGTTTCAGTTCTGATGGTAGAATTGTTTACGATGAATCGTACGCTTCCCGTTGTCCCGGTGCAGGTGTTTGCGCGGATGCTGAATGGTCCTGTAAGTGATTTATTAATCACCATTCCATTTGTGAGCGGTCCGATTTCACCGGCAGTTCCGGCATGCATCAGCGTGAAGGAAACTACTTCGTTTTGTACGCAAGAAGGAGGATTGCAAGTAGAGCCGTTTCCAAAACAAATTCCGCAAGCATCTTTATCAGAGTTAGCAACGTGACCTGTGTTGCCACCGGAGCAAATATTGCATCCGTCAATCACTGCGGTTCCAAAACAAACGCCATTGCAATCTTTGTTTGCGTTGGGAATTTTTCCTGTGTTACCGCCTGCGCAAATACCACAATCATCTAATGCAGCAGTGCCGCCCGCAACTCCGTTGCAGTCAGGTGTTCCGCCTGTTTGATTTATCACGCTAAACGAAACGATTTCTGAAATGCCAGCCGAGCCGGAGCCTCCTCCTCCTGTGTAAGGCTTTCCTTCAAGCGTGTAAGAACCAACATTCGGATTCCATGCAATATAACTTCCGCTATTGTCGCCATTGATTGCATAGGGCAATGCAGTTTCAGTTCTTAATGTTGAACCATTCAGAATAAATTTCACGCTGCCCACGCTTGTGCTGCACACATTTGCGCGAATGCTGAATGAGCCGATTGTTGCTTTATTAATAATCATTCCGTTGGTGAGCGGTCCGATTTCACTGGCTGTGCCTGCGCGCATCAGCGTGAAGGAAACTACCTCGTTTTGTACGCAAGAAGGAGGATTGCAAGTAGAGCCGTTTCCAAAACAAACACCGCAGGCATCTTTATCAGAATTGGCAACGTGACCTGTGTTGCCACCGGAGCAAATATTGCAATCATCCAATGTTGCAGTGCCGTTGGTTACGCCATTACAATCAACAGTGCCACCGGAAGCAACATTACTCGCGCCCGGAGTTGTTGTTGTGAAATTCACAAACGTGCTTCCTCCATTCGGTAATCGTCCTCTTGAGATGTTTGCTGTTTGCACACCGAAAGTAAGCGAGTCAATAATTCGGGTTGTAGTGCCGGAGTATTGCACGAGTCCTAATTGCTCACCGCCATTTCCCAATTTAATACCAACGTGCAGAGGTCCCTGCGTTGTTTCTTCATCAGCCCACAACAACAGAAATCCTTTTGCCGGAATGGTTGTAGCTACGGCATTTGTAGTTGGAATTTGATATTTCGTGAGCAGTGTAAGGTTGTCTGTAACATACAATCCTCCGATGTTTACGGGAGTAGTGTTGTCGTTGTAAATTTCAAACCAGTCGTCCTGCTGTCCGAATTCATCAGGTGTATCGGTTTGATTGCTTGCGAGAAATTCATTGATGAATAAACGTGTGATGCCCGGCTCATTGGATTCGCCTGGTGTAGGTGTTGTAAAAGATTGAAATGCGCCTGTGCCGTTTGGAAGCCTTCCTTTTGAAACATTTGTTGTTTGCGCAGTGTAAGAATAAGAATCAAGCAAAAGGGTGCCTGTTCCGTCCGGTGCATAAAACCCGATTTGACCACCGGTTTTCGTCAACTTGAAATTGGTGTGCAGTAATCCTTCCGAAGTTTCCTGATCAGCCCAGAACAATAAAAATCCGTACGGAGGAATCGTAGTTGCTGCGGCATTTGCAGTTGGTATTTGCCATTTTTTGGGCGTGCTGAGCGCGTTGGTCAGATACATTCCACCTAAATTCACAGCCACAGGACTGTTATTGAAAATTTCAATCCAGTCTTCATAATCTCCGCGTTCATCCGCAACCACATTATCATTATCCGCAGAAAATTCATTGATTTTCAGATTGAAGCCTGCGGTGTATGTGCCTTCATGTAACGCGCTCCATTCGTTTCCATTTTTTATGCGGGCTTTAATCGTCATTGTTCCTGTGATTGTCACAGGGCTTGAATAAGTTAATGCACCGGCAAGCAATGCGCCACCGGACAAGCGCGGGTCAGCGCCATTTGTAGTGTAATAAATTGTGCCTGCTCCGTTGGGATTTGTCATCGTGAGTTGAAAGTTGGTTGCCACCGTACCGCCTTCGCTATTAAAGTTTGGTGGATTGAGATTCGGATAATATCCTTCCGCTTTCAATGCGTTAATCAAGCGTGTCACGTTTCCATTCATCAGCGCGTCAATGCGATTCACTTCGGGCTGCCAGTCATCATTTTTTGTGCGCGGGTCTGATGGATTATCCGTGTCGCCCCAGCGCGCAGACTCTGCAATGATTGCAGTGCTGATGAAATTATTAATTGTCGCCCAGCGGCTTCTTGAATTTGCATCCGTCAGCGGTCCTCCGTTGAAACAGTTTTTATAAATACGGTCTGCAAAGAGCATCATGAAATCTGAATTATCACGGGCTGAGTGCCAGATATTCGCGATAATCGGTCCTCCGCTTTTGCTGTTTTCAAAATAAGGATTTACCCATGCGCCATTATTTGCAGTGCCCTGGTTTGTCCATGACCATTCTCCATCCCATGCAAAATATTGGAACGGCTGTATGGGAGAGTTGCGGTTGCCTCCATAGTAATTGTTGTTTGGCCAGTCTCCCATGCCTAATATCCAGGATACATTCAGGTAATCAGCAAATGCTTCTACATCCAGATATTGTTTCAACTCGTTATAGTTTGCCGCAACAGCCATATCCTTGTCAACCAAATTTCCGATGAGATAATTATAGCGCGCAGGGTCGCCTTCGCGGATGCCATCATGGTTTACTGAAAGCCAGTCGGCAGTACTGCCTCCGAGATATTCAGAAGTGAAACCTTCATCAGGGCGCTCAACCGGATTATACAAGCCCCAATAAATTCCGTTGATGTAGAGATGCACAAATGTGCCATGCGAAGCATACCCTCTCACAGCATGTTGCGAAGCGCGATACCATTCATCGCGCGTGTAGGTAGTGCTTCCATTTAGCCAGTTGCGCGCCCAGCAGTCGTTGTTGCCACCACGCAAAACAATTTTATTGCCTGAAAAATCATCGGTAGCAGTATTCCCGTTAAGCGGGGCGTATTTGAAAATTTTTGAGATGAATTCAGGAGCGTGCAAATCAAGTTTCAGCGAGCGTTTCATGCGCAGGTGACTGTGCGACTCCAACCCTGCATTGAATTGTTCATTTTGAGCCGGGGTATTTGCATAAAGTAATTCGATAGATGCAGGATGCTCCAGTTCGCCATCCGGGTCATCATACACCTGCCAGAATAATGCTTTATCCATCACGATAGACATTGTCGGAATTGCTTTCAGCCCATCTTGTATCTGACCGTTGTATGCTGAATTATTTACAATGTCCGGATCCATTTGATAATCGTGCACGGCATTATCGCTGCCGCTGCCAAGGTCATACGTATTGTTGGGCCAGCCTGAGATGTTTATGGGCTGAAGGATTACTTTGTTAGTGAAAATATAGGTATGTGTGAATACTTTTGAAACAGTAGCTCCTTTGATAGCAATCGCCCTTACTACGGATGTTGTGCTGATAGAAATCGCGCCTGAATAAGTTGTTCCAACGCTTGCCGATGGCGGAGTGCCGTTGGTAGTGTATTTAATTGTCGCTCCTGACAAATCAGTGGTGAGCGTAAGCGAAAATGTTGCCGAATAAAACCCGCGCTCTTTTGAAAAGGTAACGGTTTGGGCATTCAACAAAGATGCGCTTAATAACAAAGCAGCAAATAGCAGGGACACACAGAGCCTTCTCATAGTGGAACTTAGGTTTAGTAATTAAGTGTTTTACCGATTCCCAATGTATTCCCGGTTCCTTCTTATGTCAATTCTAAATCGGGAGGGTTACGAAAAAAGCAGAAATAAAATCAGCGTGGTTTTGAGGGATATATAATAAGTGGGGAAACTGCCTGTGCGGCCTCCAAACAACTAAAAACTGCGACACTACTCTATTGAGTCAATAATTATCACGAAGAAAGCAAAGCAATACATAGAAAATTAGGTTGCGCAATTTTTGGAAACAAAAAATTGACTTGCCGCTGAAACCTTCCTACTTAGTGCCTTGCAACCGCTTTTAAACAGGAGCTATCACGTATGACCGATTGGGAAAAATATCTGCACGATTTTGAACGCATGGGGCTTGCCGATTTGGATGCGCTCAACTTTTCCGACAGGATGGATACAAAATCCATCTATCCCAGCGGGATGATTCCGCAACTCATCGCACACCTTATTCCGTTGTATAAAATTTTAGAAGTGAATGGCTCGCGCATTTTTCATTACGAATCACTCTATCTCGACACGCCTGATTTCAAATTCTACAACGACCATCAGCGCAACAAAGCGAGGCGGCACAAAATCCGTTTCAGGCGCTATCTCGACCAAGGCTCTTCCTTCTTTGAAATCAAAACAAAAAACGGCAAAGGCAGAAGCAGCAAAACGCGCATCCCCACAAACGGAGAATATAGCGTGCTCTCCCCTTCGTTAAAAGAAGCCGTGCGCGCGCGCGCTGAAACTGACCCCGATAATCTTGCGCCTTCTTTGCAGGTGAAAGTAAACCGCATCACGCTGCTGAATAAAGATGACTCTGAAAAAGTGACGCTTGATTTTAATGTGCAGTTCAGTTTAGACGGCAGGAACAAAGCGCTCAATGACTTAGTAATTGCAGAAGTGAAACAAATCAAATTCAAATCCGACTCTGATTTTTTTAAGATTCAACGCAAGCTTGGCATCTCTCCGCTTTCTATCAGCAAATATTGCGTGGGAGTGGCAAGCCTCAATGAAAGCGTGAAGCGAAACCGCTTCAAAGCAAGCCTGATGAAGATTGATAAACTTATAAATTGAAAACCATGATGAACTTTGACGCAACCGGACTTACACACCTTTTTACAAAACTCGCAATTGACCTCGCAAGTCTCTTTGCTGTGATTGGGTTGATTTACTTCCCGCGCATGAAAGACAAAGACTATGTCTTTACGTTTTTCGTGTTCAATCTGCTCATCTTTTTAGTGTGCTACTTTATGAACTCCATGCAGCTTACGATGGGCTTGGGCTTCGGACTGTTTGCCTTGTTTGGCATTTTGCGCTACCGAACCATCCTCGTGCCGATTAAAGAAATGACCTACCTCTTCACGGTGATTGTTTTGGCAATCATCAATTCGCTCGGCACAAAAGAAGTTGGCATGTCGGAAGTGATTGCCGCGAACATCATTATTGTTACGCTGATTTTCGTTCTGGAAAAACTTTGGATGAATTCACAACAAGGCTACAAAGTGATTACTTATGAAAAGATTGAGCATATTAAACCTGAAAACAAGTTGGCATTGATGAATGACTTGCGCCAACGCACCGGGTTGAATATTACCCGTATTGAAATTGACACCATCAATTTTATGAATGACACGTGCCTCATAAAGATATTTTACGAACTGGAGAATTATGAAGGCATCAGGCGTGTGGTGGAAAAAAGCGAGGTGAACACAAGCACAAGCGCCAAGATGGAGTTGAGCGCTGCGCAATAGCCTCATGCCGGACTCGTTCCGGCATCCCCTGTTTTCATTGCCGGATTTATTCCGGCATCTCCTTCAGGTAAACTATTTCTTTTTAAACTTAGGAACATCCCACTCATAGATGCACCCGATGGTGTGCCGCATTTCCGGATCGTTGCGGTGTACGTCAGTTTGATATTGATAGAATAGATTGAACGTGTGATTTTTTTTAAACTCCCAATTCATTCCTGCAACACTCCGGATTCTGCTGATTTCATTTTGCTCATTTGAAATGCGAAGAAAAGGCTCGCAGGAAACGTAGGCATCCCAGCGTTTCTTGAAATCCCATTTCACTTGAAGACGGTTGCGCAACACGTTTGTTGGTTTATGTCCGTTTTCATAGCGCGTATAGAAATATTCGTGTTCGCGCTGATACACAATTCTGTCGCTGAACGTAAATTTTCTGAGTTTATATTTTCCAATCATCCCGAAGCTGAAGCGGTGGCGGTCATTGTATTTTGAAGTGAAATAGCGATACTCAAATTCAGAGGAGAGCAATCTCTTGATAATGGAAGATTGCACCGAAGCATAAAAATAAGAGCCGCGCAGCGAAGCCAGATAGTTGTTTGCCCTCAATTGATATTGCGCTGAAATGTCAAATCCCTTTGGCAAATCTTTATTGATTTGAATGCCTGTAATGAGTTGTAAATCCTGCTTATAGACCTGCGCGAAAATTGCAAAGCAGGAAAGGAAGAAAATAAAAAAAAGGAAAGTCGTCTTCATGCAGCGAAGCGGAAATATCAATCCTTATAGAATTTCAAATCACGCGCATCAATCGTTTCTTTTCTTTCATCCACGGTCACATCCAGCACATCCTGCTGCTGATTTTCAGGACACGAAGGACAATCGCTGATTACCCAGATTTTATACGCGCCTTTTTGTAGCCATTCAAACGCATACTCGCCCGTGTAGGAAGTGCGCGCGTCATCATCCACCCAGGTATTATCGCCATAGCTGATAAAAACACGCACATCGCCAACATAGCCGCTGTCAACCAGCACGCCATCATTATCAAAACGATAGGAAAGCACTTTGCCTTTGATGGTGGTAAGTCCGCCATCACCGGGTTCTTTTTCGCAGGAAGAAAAAAGCAAAATCGTGATAAATGAAAAAGCAAAAATCCGAAGGAAACTGCGCAGTGAATGTGTGGACATCTTTTGGGAGATTATAGAATGGAAAAGTCAACTCGTTTTGACGGATTTCTACCCAAAAAGTTTTCTAAAAATTGACTTTACCTTCTGCGATTTTTTGCGCTTATTGCTATTTGCAATTAAACCTCCATCTCATTTAATGAAACATTTTTTTACACTTCTCCTTCTCTGTAACCTCACGCTGGCATTTGCAGGAAATTTTACGCCCGGCAATATCGTGGTGGCGCGTGTCGGCAGCGGCTCCACCCTTCTTACGAGCGCTGCGCAACCGGTTTTTCTGGATGAATATTCCCGCGTGGGAACGCTCGTTCAAACTCTTGCGCTGCCCACAGTTACAAGCGGAAGCAATCATCCCTTTTCCCTCAGCGGAACGGCAACTTCAGAGGGAACGCTTACGCTTGCAGCAAACGGACAATATTTGGTGCTTGCCGGTTATGATGCCGTGCCGGGAACATTCGCAGTTGTGGGCGATTCAACGATCAATCGCGTTATTGCGCGCATCGGAACAAACGGTGTTGCAAATACTTCCACCGGCATTCTTGCGGGTGCAGCCTATTACAAAGACAATGTTCGCGCAGCAGCAAGCAGCGATGGCACAAAATTCTGGCTCGCGGGAAACGGAGTCAATGATAGTGGCGGCACATACTATCTGCCTTTCGGTTCCTTCACCAATGCACCCGTAAAAATCAGTTCGTCCCCAAACAACACACGAACGGTAAGCATCTTTAATAATCAACTGTACATTTCTTCACAAACGAACACATTTAACGGAGTGAGCATTGTCGGTAGCGGGTTGCCTGCAAACACGGGAAACGCCTCTACAATGCTGCCCGGATTTACAGCGCCATCAAGTTTTTCAGTTTACAGCTTTTGGCTTTTCGATATGAACCCGAATGTTGCAGGAATGGATGTGCTTTATTTCTGCGATGATCGTGACATTGCTCCAAATGGTGGCTTGTATAAATATTCATTGGTGAACGGCACGTGGGTTTCAAATGGAAACGTGCCTGTGCCGAATAATTTAAAAGGCATCACAGCGGAGCGAACCTGCTTCACACAAATTTTCTGTTCATCAGGGACACGTATTTTTTCATTGCGCGATAACAATGGTTACAACGAAAGTATCTCCGGTACGCTTACGCAAATTGCAATGGCTGCTACAAACACAAAATTTCGCGGCATTGCATTCGCGCCCGGCACACAAACATTAACTGCTTTACAGGTAACTGCTTCAGCTACCAATGTTTCTTGTTTCAATGCGGGCAACGGCTCTATTGCGCTTTCAGTGAGCGGTGGAGTTTCTCCATACTCGTATAATTGGGGCAACGGTATCACTACTCAAAATAGAAATAATCTTTCCCCGGGCGCTTATCAGGTTACTGTTACAGATGCAAACTCCTGTACTGCAACTGCGAGCGCAACAATTACACAACCTGCGCAACTGAGCGTAAGCGCAAGCAAAACTGATGTGAGTTGCAATGGTGGAAATAATGGTTCAATAACGCTGACTGTAAATGGCGGCACTCCGAACTATACATTTAACTGGAACGGTGGCGCAACAGCGCAAAACAGAAATAATCTTTCAGCGGGAACTTACTCCGTAACCATCACTGACAGTAAGGGATGCACTGCAATTGCAAGCGTTACAATTGCTCAACCGGCAGCGCTTTCCGCTTCGACAAGCAAAACAAATGTAAGCTGCAATGGCGGCAGCAATGGCGCAGTTACGCTTTCTGTTTCAGGAGGAACAACATCTTATACATTCAATTGGTCAAACAATGCAACAACGCAGAATCTGAATTCACTTTCAGCCGGAATATACAGCGTGACTGTTACGGATGCGCGGAGCTGTACAGCCACTGCAAGTTCTACCATTACGCAGCCTGTCGCATTATCTGTTTCAACAACACAAACAAACGTCAGTTGTAATGGAGGCGCAAACGGCTCTGTTGATTTAACAGTTTCGGGCGGAATAACTCCCTATAGTTACAACTGGACAAACAACGCCCAATCGCAGGATGTTGGAAATTTGAGCGCGGGCATCTTTAACGTAACAGTGCAGGATGCCAACGGATGCTCTGCAACAACAGGAGTTACAATTGCACAACCCACAGCGTTGTCTGCTTCCATCGCAAAAACAAACGTGAGTTGCAATGGAGGAAACAATGGCGCAGCGAATCTTTCAGTTGCAGGCGGAACGACTCCATACAGTTATAGTTGGTCAAACAACGCAAGCTCGGAAGATATTAATTCGCTGACAGCGGGTATTTATAATGTTACGATAACGGATGCAAATAATTGTTCGTTTACAAGTGGAACAACCATCACGCAACCATTCGCGCTTTCACTTTCATTAACAAAAACAAATGCGAGTTGCAATGCAGGAAATAATGGTTCGATTGATCTCTCCGTTTCAGGCGGAATGCCCTCTTATACTTATCAATGGACAAATAACGCTGTCACGCAAGACCTGAATAATTTGTCGGCAAATACTTACACCATTACGGTTACTGATGCAAATAATTGCTCAACAACCAGCGGAGCAACAATCACCGAACCAACGCTTTTAATCGCAACGATTGTTAAAACAGAGGTGCGTTGCAATGGCGAAAACGATGGCGCTATTGACCTTGCTGTTTCAGGCGGAGTAAATCCTTACGTCTATGTTTGGTCTAATAATGCAACAACGCAAGATGTCAGCAGTCTGCGGGCAGCAACATACAACATCACAATTACGGATGCGAATAATTGCACGATTGAAACAGGAGCAACCATCACGCAACCCACTGTGCTTGCTGCAACTGTTACAAAAGAAGATGCAGTTTGCAACGGAACAAATACCGGTTCTATTGATTTGTCGGTGAGCGGAGGAATCTTGCCTTATTCCTACAACTGGTCAAACAATGCGACAACGCAGGACATCGGTAGCCTATCAGCCGCAGCGTATCAAGTCACGATTACGGATGCGAACAGTTGCAGTTCTACAAACAGCGCGATACTCAGCGAGCCAACTGCGATTGTTATCAGCCCGTCAATAACGAATGCAAGCTGCAACGGTGGAACGAATGGAGCGATTAACATTACAGTTACAGGCGGTATTCCTGCTTACACTTATGCTTGGAATACGGGAGCAAGTTCAGAAGACCTCACAAGCGTAAGCGCAGGATTATATCAGGTGACAGTTGCTGATGATAATGGTTGTGTGATGAGCAAATCAATCACTGTCGGGGAATCATCAGCGCTCGCTATTACATTGATTGAAAAAACCGATTTGACCTGCAATGCGGGAAATAATGGAGCGATTGATATTGAAGCTGCCGGTGGCGTATTGCCTTATATTTTCAATTGGAGCAACGGTGCATCTACTGAAGATATTACCGGGCTTGCTTCCGGAAACCACACTGTTACTGTTTCGGACGCAAACAATTGCAGCAAGGTTGAGAATTACAGCGTGAATGCCGCACCGGTGCTGATAACAAGTATCTCAAGGCGAAACACAAGTTGTAATAGTGGAAATGATGGTTCCGCAAACCTTACTGTTTCCGGTGGCGCAACTCCGTATCATTTTGTTTGGTCGAATGGCGATTCAACCGAAGATGCCAGCGCGCTTTCAGCGGGTATTTATGCTGTCACGATTACTGATGTCAATGGATGCAGCGCATCAACGGGAACAATTATTTCCGAGCCTTCAGCAATCACTGCTTCGCTTGCAACAACAGCAGTGAAGTGCTTTGGCGGAAATGACGGAGCAATTGATTTATCTGTTTCCGGGGGAACAACACCTTACACGCATCATTGGTCAAACAACGCCTCATCACAGGATGCGGGAAATTTATCAACAGGAATTTACACAGTCACCATCACAGATGTAAAAGGATGCGCAGACACAGCAACAGCAACTATCGCTGAACCTATTGCGCTTGCCGCATCACCGCTGCAAACAAATGTGCGTTGCAATGGAGGAAATGACGGAGCGCTTGAAGTGTCAATGACTGGAGGCGTTGCGCCTTATTCTTATGATTGGTCGCATGGCGCAGCGCAGAAAGACATTACAGGATTATCAGCCGGAAATTATTCTCTCACTGTGCAGGATGCAAACAACTGTGCGGCAACAGCATCTGCTGTTATCAGTGAACCCGCTTTGCTCTTCACCACAATCTCAAAAACGGATGTTCGCTGTTTTGGAGGAAACGATGCGACTGCGACTCTCACAACAATAGGCGGCACTGCGGGATACGGATACAATTGGTCACAGGGCGCATCCACACAAATCATCAGCGAATTGACAGTTGGAAATTATTCCGTGACAGTGACAGACAACAACGGATGTTCTGCAATTGATGGAGTCACGATTACACAACCTTCCGCAATTAGTATTACTGCGCTTGTCACGAATCCTCCGTGCTCTGGTGGAAACGAAGGCGCGCTTGATATTACCGTTTCGGGTGGAACATCCGGTTATGCTTATTTGTGGAGCAACAATGCTGCAACGGAAGACCTCACAAATCTTTCAGCAGATAATTACAGCGTTACCGTGACGGACGGCAACAGTTGCACAGAAATATTTTCAGCAGCTATAACACAATCGGGCACGCTTGAAGTTTTAACTGCTGCAAGCAATGTTTCTTGTAATGGCTTAAATGAGGGAACAATAACTCTCTTTGTGAATGGCGGAACACCGGGCTATACTTATTTATGGAGCAATGGCGATTCAATTCAAAACATCAACAATCTCCCCGCTGGAATTTTTGCTGTTACAGTTACAGATGTAAACGGATGCAGTCTTGTTGAAACAGTTTCAATTGCACAACCAGCGCAACTTGAAGTTTTAATTGATGTTACGGACATCACTTGCTTTGGCGCAGGTAACGGCTCAATAGATTTAACCGTGAGCGGTGGCAGTTCGCCTTATTCTTTCAATTGGGCAAACGGAGCAACAACTGAAGAAGTCATAACTCTAATTGCAGGAAATTATTCCATGACAATTACTGATGATAATCTTTGTTCAGCAATTTCGAGCGCAGATATTACTGAGCCGGATTTGATTGAATTAGAAGCCGCTGTTACGGATGCTTCAGCAGTTGGAGTAAATGACGGCAGCATCGCATTGACAGTGACTGGCGGAACTCCCGGATATACATTCAATTGGGCAAGCGGTGAAAGTCAGGCGGATATTTTTCAATTGCCTGCCGGCAATTACTGCGTGACGGTTACTGACGAGCGGGCATGTGTTATCAGCACCTGTTACACGGTGAGTGAACCTGTTTCAACAGGTGATTTCGACTTACAAGAAAACATTTCCGTTGTTACCGATGCTGAAAACATTTGGGTGAAGATGCGCTTTAGTTCTGTCATTTCAGGAACTATCCGCATTTTCGATATTACGGGTAAGGCGCTTTTTCAACATCAACTGCAACCTCATCTGAGTTTACAAATTCCGGTTGAACAACTCGCCTCCGGCATTTTTGTAGTCAACATTGTTTCTGACAAAGGTTTCCTCAGTAAAAAAATTGCACTTACGCGCTAACGTGTCTCTGTTTCCCATCAGGCTATTTGGAACGAAAATAGTTTTGCTCTGGTTTGGACTAAAAAAATTCAGCATGGCAAACTTCCAGGAACTCATCAACTCCGACAAACCTGTATTAGTTGACTTCTTCGCTACATGGTGCGGACCGTGTAAAGCAATGGCGCCTGTACTGGAAGAATTGAAAGAAGAACTTGGCGACAAAGCGCACATCATTAAGGTTGACGTAGATAAAAATACCAAGGCTGCCGTGCATTATGGCGTGCGTGGCGTGCCCACATTTGTACTCTTCAAAAATGGCGAAGTGCTGTGGCGCGAAGCTGGCGTGCTTGCCAAGCATGAACTGCTGGAAGTGATTCAGCAGCACGTTTCCTGAATTTTCCCGCAATCAACAATTCCATTGTCAATTATTTGAAGCAGGATTGAAACGCTTTTGGCTAATCTTGACGCAAGCAGAAATTTTATTCCAATGAAAACACCGTTTGCTTTCTTATTGCTCTTCTTTTGCGTGAATGTAGGTTTTGCGCAAGAAACACCGGAAACAGAAACTCCAGACTCCGAAAAGCCCTCGCTCGACAAGGGCACTATCTCCAGTCAGTTTGATTACGTGATCAACGAATCAAATCGCTATCAGGAATATAAGGTGGTGAAAATGGAATGGCTCAGTAAGCTGAAGTCGCATGTTGCCGACTCGCTGAAAGCGGTGCAAAAAGAATTAGAAACAACGCGACAAACTGTTACGAGCCAGAAAAAAGAAATTGAAGATTTAAACGGGCAGGTTAAAAACACCAATGAGAATCTCTCCTCGGTGAACAATGAAAAAAACAGCATTGAATTTTTGGGAGCGCAAACAAACAAAAGCACCTACAAAACAATTATGTGGACGATCGTTGCCGGACTGCTTGCGCTGCTCGGTTTCTTTATCTATAAATTCAATAGCAGCAATGTGTTGACCACTGAAGCGAAAAAGGCATTTCAGGAATTGCAGACTGAATTTGATAATCATAAGAAATCAGCCCGCGAACGCGAACAAAAATTAGCGCGGCAACTGCAAGACGAGTTGAATAAAAGGTCGTGAGTTATGCTGTCGCATCAGCGATAGCTTCATTTATTATCCGGCAGGCATCAATGATTTCGCGATCTTCAATAATCAATGGCGGAGCAATGCGCAAACAATCATCCGCAAACAAGAACCAATCCGTTATCACGCCATTGCTGATGCAGGTATCAATGATTTTTTTGGAAGTGGTAAACGAATCAAATTCCAGCGCAATTATTAATCCGAAACTTCTGAACTGTTTTATAGAGGGATGCACGAGCAGCTTTTTAAACAAAGCTTCCTTTTCCTTTACGGTTTGAATTAAATCAGATGCAAGCAATACTTGCATCGCGGCAAATCCTGCTGCACAACACACCGGATGACCACCGAACGTAGTGATATGACCAAGCGCGGGATTATTTGAAAGCGTTTCCATTATTTCTTTTGAAGCAATGAAAGCGCCAAGGGGCATTCCGCCACCGAGCCCTTTTGCAAGTAAAAGAATATCGGGAGCGATATCAAAATGTTCAAATGCAAAAATTTTTCCTGTTCTGCCGAAGGCTGTTTGCGCTTCATCAAAGACAAGCAATGTTCCTGTTTCATCGCATCGTTTCCGCAGTTGTTTCAGAAATATTTTTTCCGCAACCCGAACTCCCGCTTCTCCCTGCACAGGCTCAATAATTACGCAGGCGGTTTTCTCATTTATGAAAGAGAGGTCTTCGATATTGTTGAACCGTAAGCGGTTTACTCCCGGAAGCAACGGCTGAAACGGAATGCGCATCGCATCACTGCCGATAAGACTAAGCGCCCCTTGTGTACTTCCGTGATAGGCTTTGTCGAAGCACGCAATCTCAGTGCGCCCGGTGAAGCGCTTCGCAAGTTTCATCGCGCCCTCTGCCGCCTCTGCGCCTGAGTTCACAAAGAAAACGCTGTTCAAATTCTTCGGAAGATGTTTCATGAGCAATGCCGCATACTGCACTTGCGGGGACTGCACATATTCGCCATACACCATCAGATGCATGTATTTTTCAGCCTGTTGTTTTACCGCTTCTACAACTTTAGGATGTGAGTGCCCAAGATAGCTCACTGCAATGCCGGAAATGAGGTCGAGATAGCGTTTCCCTTTTGTGTCAAATAAATAAAGCCCTTCTGCTTTTTCAATTTCGAGCATTAAGGGCGCAGGACTTGTTTGTGCGAGATGTTGCAGAAAAAGCTGGCGGGAAGTCATTGGTTAGTTTGGAGTTTGAGGTTTGAAGTTTCAAGTTTGAAAAAACAGAGCATTGTTCAACTTCAAACCTCAAACTTGCAACTTCAAACTATTATGGATTCACCATGCTTGGCGATTCTACGAGTTTGCCTTCGTTGTAGTAGTTTGTCCATTCTACGATTCCGAGTTCATCCCACTTCATGAACTTACCGTGTGAAACTCCGTTTTTGAAGTTGCGCTCAAATTCTTTCATGCCGTTGGGATACCATGCCGTGAAGGTGCCGTTCTCTTTTCCGTTTTTTAAAAATCCTTCTGATGATTTGCGTCCGTTTTTGAAATAGGTGATAGAAAGCCCGTCTTCCAAGCCCATGTTGTAATGCCGCACCCATTTGATTTCGCCTGTGCGATACCATTTTGTGACTTTGCCGTGTTCCTTTCCATCTTTAAATGTGCCCTCAAAACCCTTCACGCCATTGTCATACCACTCCACCCAGATGCCTTCTTTCACTCCATCTTTGAAATTGGCTTCCGCAACAAGTTTCCCATCCTGATACCAATAGGGCCATTTTCCTTCTTTCTTTCCCTTTTTGTATGTTCCCTCTGCTTTTTTCTGTCCGTTGCTATACCAATACATCCACCATCCTTCTTTTGAATTATCGAAGTAGGCGCCTTTTGATTCTGTTTGTCCGTTTTCAGCATAGGTAGCCCACTCGCCTTCACGCTTGTCGTTGATATACATTCCTTTCTCCAGCACTTGACCGTTGCCGTGCCACTTGGTGAATTCTCCTTCATATTTCCCTTCCTGGTGAAAAGCTTTTGATGCCTGCTGCCCGTTTTCATAATAGGTGGCGGAGTTGCCGTCAATCTTGCCCATTTTGTAAAATTCTTCTGAGCCGATTCTTCCATCTTCAAAATAAAACACAGCAAGACTATCCTTCAATCCGTTTTTATAGAATTCTAACAATTTTTCTTTTCCGTTGGAATACCATGCAGTGGATTTGCCGTGCTCTACGCCATTTCTGTACTGGGTTTCTTTTTTCTTTGTTCCATCCTCGTAAAATTCCACATAACGCACTTTTTGCATGAACTCCCCCTTGCCAATGTAGGTGACGGTTACGCGCGGATTTCCGTTAGAATATGTTTTCAAAACGACATCGTAAGGTGTATTCCTGAATGAACAGGAGGCGAGTGCAATACAGAAAAAGGAGGTGGCAAACAGAAATTTCACAGAAAAAAATCCAATTTTAAAACGACTGCAAAATAAAAAAAAAGCCGAAGGCGATACTTGGTAAACCTCAAATCAAACATGCTTACTGCTTTATCAACTTGCAAAATGAAGCGGATGTTCCGTAATTGATTTCAAGCACATACATCCCGGCTGGTAATTGACTCAGATTTAAACTGATGGTTTGATTGCCCTTGTCGGTATTTTCATTATAGAGCGTAGAAAGTTTTCTGCCTGCAAGGTTGCGCAGGTGAATCGTGATATCCCTATTTTCATTGTTCTTCAGCTCCGCAAGTACTACATCCTGAAAAGGGTTGGGATAAAAAAGGGCATAGCTTCCATCTGCAAGAATGGAAATGGAGGTGGTGTCTTCCGGGTCGCGCAAATCAATAACTAACACAGGCAGGGAAAAGGTGTCACAGATATAATCAGGACATGCCCTGTTACAAGCAACAAATTCAACATTATAGATTCCGCCTTCAGTGTAATAGTGCGAAGGATTAGCGCCCACCGTAGTGTTGCTTGCAGAGGAGTCATCATCAAAATTCCAATAGAGACTGTCGCCATTGATGGCGAGGCTGTAGAAGTTCACTTCAAGGCTGTCGTTGGAGCTGCCATCAAGCACTGTAGGAAATGGAAGGTAACCAAACAGCGCAGTTGGCTCGAAGCAACGCAGGCTGTCTATGTATTTGAGGTCTTGATAAATCAGGTTTCCATCCACTATCCATGCGGAAACCTCAAGCAACGGAATTCCAAAATCAGGGGAGTACCATTTATACTCAATCACTTGTTCAGGAAGTATTTGGTTGGGTAAAAATTCTTTCAACGTAAACGTGTCGTTTTGAAAAATGATCGTGTCTGTATTAAAAACATCGGAGCGCACTTTCAAAACACTGTCGAATCTGCCGTAAGGTGTTTTCAGCGTGCCCCATCCTTCAATGCTGTTGTAGCGCTGCTGTCCATGGCGGTAATTAATTCCCACCGGAATGCCTGTTCCCGGAATGGAATCAATTTGAAGGAAATAATTGCTGAATGAAGTGTCCCTATCTCCATATTCCAAAGGGAAAGCATGAATGCGGTCGGCATTCGCATAATCTACGATAATAGGAAAGTTGGAAAGCTTTGCCCCAACTGCCACTTGCGAAAACGCGCTTTGCGATTTGTCATAGAAACTATAAACGTCTTCCAGCGTGGCAATTCCAAGATTGATGGAATCACTCGAGAGTTTAGCCATATCAAATTTTGTAACCCAATTTGTGAGGCAGGTAGAGCCGCAATCAATGCTGCAATACCCGGAGCAGATAAAAGGAAACTGTCCATTGCCAACGCAATCATTGTAGCAAAGCGTGTAACAGAGCGCATTACAGGTGAGAATGTATGAGCCGCGAAAGCCGGTGCGATCGGGGTCAACATACCGCTGGTATTCTTGCGAAACTGGAATCAAACTGGAATAATCCCAAGTGGTATCCGCGCCTGCAAGGTCGTAATCAAAACCGGGAATGTCTAAGATACTGATTCTGCTCACCAAGAAACTGTCGTCTAATTCTGCGAAATCATCGTTCTCAAAAACAGGTTGCGCAAAAAGTTGATTGCAGGTTGCTGCAAAAAGAAGGGACAGGCAGAGCAGGAGTTTTTTAGGATTGAATTTCATGGAATGGAAACGAGTTAGGGTAAAATTTTTGGAAAGGTATAGTTTAAGTTCTGTTCGCTCTGCCAAATTTAAAATTTAAAGGGGAATAACCGTTGCCATTTTGCTAAAGAAATTACGTGATTTTACGTAGGTGTTTGGCATGGTGATTCAGGTTGCAGGTTAAAGATGCTTTTGACTATGTTTCGGGAAAAAGGTAAATTCCATTACTTTTCCAAAACCCATGGACAGGCTCTTTTTCAAATATCTCGCCCCGTTTCTCGCTATCTCAATTATCCCTACGCTGGCTATCGTACTCATTCTTTTCTTTTTTATCAGAAATAATATCACTGAACTTGAGCAAAACCTGATTCAGCACGACACGGAAACCCTTACCAATTTAGTTTCCGAAAAAAATGAAGCTATCACGAAGAGCGAAGGAATGTTCATCGAGCAGGAAATCGAAAAAGTGCGGCAAAACTTAAAGGCGATGCAACTCGCCCCTGACTTTATCCGGCTGGACATCGAAAATATCAATGCTTATTCTGAAAATTTTTTCGCGCAGGAACAATCCATCATGGAGTTGACGGTAGTAAATAGTTTCGGAGACCGCATCTATCAGAAATTCAACTCGGCTTCTCTCGAATCAGACGAACCGGCTAATATCAGCCAAGAAAAAGTTTTTAAGCAGGTCGAAAAGAAGATTTCTTATACTTCTCCTGTAGAAGTGTCTTCTTCAACGCAGCTTCCTTTTATTATGCTGGGCGAGCCGATACTTGGAAACACAGGCGTATTTTCCGGAGCAATAATTGTGAAACTGGATTTAGATTTTATTCGTGAAATGGTTGCCTCAACGCGCATCGGAAAAAACGGCTTTCTGTATATTATCTCAGCGCAGGGAATGCTGATTGCGCATCCTTCTGTGCGCGAGTTTTATCAAAATCAGGATTACACAAGGTTTGATTATATCAATGAAATTCTGATTAAAAAGAACGGAACTGTCACCAATGAAGATAACCTTGTCTCTTTTTACACGAATAAATACGGCTGGACAACCGTTGTGGAAATACCAACTTCAGAAGCGTTGCTTTCCGTAGAGCAGGGCAAGCGCACAATTCTTTCATTTGTGAATGCTACGCTGCAATCTATCGGATATTTTACAGTACTGATTATTCTTTTCGGATTCATCATTGCCACCGTCACTGCTGTATTTATCACAAGGCGCATTATTTCCCCCATTTTGAATTTTACGAATGCCACGAATAGAATTGCGCAGGGGGAATTTTCCATGAAAATTGAAAAGCAATCGAATGATGAGTTGGGCGAACTCACGGATTCTTTTAACAAAATGGCGGAAGAACTTAAAAAAGAGCGGGAAGACTTGTTGAGCATCAACGAGCAAGTGCGGGCTGAAGCGAAAGACGTGGTTACTAAATTTATGTCAACGCAGGGACAAGCATCCAATTTCAATATCAGCGAGTTGGAAAAGCCGCTGGCGCGTGTGAAAAATTATCTGACGGAAATCAAAAAAGAAATCGGAGCGCAAAAAGCCGTACAGACAAGCGAAGTGATTGAAGACATTGAGCAAATTGACGCTTTCCTGAAAGATTTATTTGAGCATTCAAAAATCACCGTGAATATCGCTGATTTCGCGCCTGTTGATTTTTTTGATACGTTCAAAACTGCGCTTGATAAACTGCAACACGAAGTGAAGCAAAGCAATGCGAGCATTAAATGCGGACACTTGCCGACAACGAAAGCATTACGCTCAAGCATCGTTCAACTTTTTGAAAACCTCTTGAGTAATGCGTTGAAATACCGCAGCGAGCGCTCGCCCGAAATCATTGTAGCTTCTGAAGATAAAGGAACACACTGGCAGTTTTCGGTAAAAGACAACGGCTGTGGAATTGAAAAGAGCGAATTGGAAGAAATATTCCGCGTGCGCGAAAATCAATCGAAAGGGCATTTCAAATTTAATTTCGGGCTTGCGTTGTGCAAAAATATTGTTGAGCGGCACGGAGGCGGCATCTGGGTAGAATCGAAACCCGGCATCGGCAGCGCGTTTTATTTTACGATGATGAAATATTAAGGAGGAGATACGGTTGCTTACTGCAACTTTTGAGGTTGCTGTTATCAATTAGCTTTGCCATCAATGCCCAATTAGAATCTTGAGAATATTACTGTGATTTTGCAGCGTTTTTAAAATAAAGCCAAAAGAAATAAATGGATGCAAATAGAGAGGATACATCGGCTCCCGATGACGCGAAAGAACTTCACGAACACGTAAGAACGGTGGATAAACATTTTACCGTGCTCAACAATCGCTATCTCAACGTGTATGGGGATGTAATTGAGGCATCACGTACATCCGATCCGGGCGAAATGCTTGCCTATCTTGCCACAAATGCAGGGATAGAAGACGGGATGACTCTGCTCGATGCCGGTTGCGGGGTGTGTGGTCCTGCCAGATTTTTTGCTTCAAAATTTAATGTGCAGATAGACGCCATTACGGCTACCCGCATCCAAAGCGAAATTGCCGCTCAGAAAAACAAAGAAGGAGGATTGGATTCGCGCATAAAAGTGTTTTGCGGTGATTTTCACCAACTGCCCGAATACTACCCCGCAAACAGCTATGATGTGGTTTATTTCTTTGAATCATTTTGCCATAGTTATGACATACACAAAGTGATTGAAGGGGTGCGCACCGTTTTGAAGCCGGGAGGAACCCTTTATCTGAAAGATTGGTTTCTGGCAGAACGGTTAAAGGCGAAAGACCCGCAAAAACACATGAATGTGATGAGAAGGATTAATGAATTCTATTCTTTTAATTTCAAAGACGGTATCAATGAATTAAGCGCGGTGACTGCTTACTTGAATGCAAATGGTTTTCATGTTGAATTCGGCAGAACGCCCGGATATGAAAAAGGAGATTACGAACTAACAGCGTTGTTTCACGGCAATCATGAAATTTACGGACCCAATAATGAATATCAGGACAATAATCTAAGCGGGGATATCCAGGATGTGTTTGATGTAATTGAAATATTCGAGTTAAAAGCCGTGAAATTGTAATGCAAAAGTTTCTAAAGAAATTTTTCTATAAGCAGCGTGTTCAGCAGGTTGCAGATTACTATGACCATTGGTCGGAAAAATTCATGTCTATTACCGACACATTTCAGGGATTTAGAACCGAACATATCGAAGACATGCATAACTACACGATTCAGTCAGCCTCTTTAGCTGAAGGAGATGTAATCCTTGATGCGGGATGCGGTGTTGGAGGTCCTGCTTTTTATTTTGCACAGAAGCTGAACATACAGGCGCACGCGCTTACCAACTCACCGGAGCAGGTAAGAATTATAACAGCAAGAAAAAGTAAAAACGGTGTAGAAAATATTTTCCCGCGCCTCGGAGATTATCATCAGCTTTCAAAAATTTATGCTCCTGAAATGTTTTCTAAAATTCTGTTTCTTGAGTCATTGGGGCATAGCTATAATCCGGAGAAGGTTTTAAAGGAGACTTGCTCAGCGCTGCGAAGCGGAGGCTCCTTATACATTCGTGATTTATACATCAGGAAAGCAGCAGCTCCCGAAATAAAAAAAGAGGTGGATGCTTTAATTAAGAAGGCGAATGAAACTTTCGTTTACAACCACACCTACATTGATACTATGCTCCGTTTAATTGAATCTGCCGGGTTTGAAATTAAATTTTACAGGATGCCCGCAGTGCTGTTTAAGAGCATTGACCATGAATTTGAAAAAAAATTAGGCATCGCTCCGCCAAAGGGAATTCAATTTGCAGAGCCTTTTGAAATACTTGCTACAAAACCCTGAATCATCCGTTTTCTCTTGAAAACCGGGAGTCTGTTTTTTTACCGGAGACGCGAGCGTGATTCATTTATTTCTGCGAAAAAAATCAAAGAAACTTTTTTTAGGCTTAGGATTATAGCGGTGATAGATTTCTTCAAACTCATTGAAGCTTACTTTTATGGCAGGCTCGAAAGGAGTTCTACTGACTAAGGGAAGGTCAAGATCATCTTTGTTAAGATACTTTCGATAATAAGAAATAATAAAATCATCATCCGTTTTGTAAACATCCAGCGTGTTGCGCGCTTTATTGTGATGAAAATAAATTTTCTCAGCCTCAGTAGGACCCACAAGGCAGGTGCAGGCCGCCCGGATATCATCAGTTTCGTTTTGCTGAGAAAAATGCAAGGTGGCAGTATCATACATGACCGCTTGCCCTGGTTGCATTTTCATGATATTCCCGAACTTTTCCTGCACCTCAGTGCGAATATCACTATAATCATATTTTTTACAAGTGTAGCCCCGATACCCCGGAAAAAAACGGTTGGAATTACGAATCATGTGCAAGGCTCCATTCTTCTCATCTGTAGGTATCATCGGGCTCCACACATCCAGCGATTTACAGATTTCTTCGTGCACAAAGGTCGGGTCTTGATGTAATCTTGAAATATTGGTTTTATGAGGATATTTGGTTACGTATCCTGCATAATAAATGTCATAGTTGAATAAAATCTTATTTAGTGGTTCCCGTGTAATCGCGCAAATTTCTTCTTGAATTTTTTTATTTGTTTCAAAAGAACCTCCGATTATCGTCACTTCCAATCCATCCTGTTCCGGAAGTCGATTGTCGTGAAATATCCGGTTGATTTTTTCTACCTGCTCCGGAGTATATAAGTCAACCAGAACATAGCCATTCTCTTCAAAATGTTTTTGATGTTTATCTTCTATGAATACTCTTCTCATGCCAAAGTGATTTTTTGAGTCTGAAAAAAGAAGGGAGTTAATACATGCGCAGATGTTTGTCAAAGTTATTTACTTCCCCTGAACTCTGTGCCCAGTTGCTGTCTTTGTAGGCAAGCAAAACAAGCAACTGATGCCTGTAGCGCGTAGAAGATGTTAATTCACTCAAGATATTCTTTTAAATAAGGCTGGAAAAGCTTCTCCTGCTTAAGCATTTCACCCATCCCTGAAAAATATTTCAGCGTCTGTTCTTCCACAGGCTCAGGAACGCGCGTTCGCATCATTCTATGTATCAGCTTTATGGGAGGAAAGGGCTTAAACGTGAATAGTAAATAGATGTAAAATCCGTAAATGCCATATTGCATTCGATAAGGAAATGGGATTAAAAGCTTAAAAAGGAAAGCAGAAAATTTCCGATAGGCTTCAAGCAGAGTACCATCGAAAGACATATTGACTTTGTCTTTGGAAAGAAAAAAATGTGTTGCAATGCCCAACTCAGCTTCGAGTTCACAGATAAAATTTTCAGGATTTTCGTTCAAAAGTTCATAGGGCATAATAATTACATTGTCTGCTCCAAAGGCATTTCTGTAGAGCGTGAGTATCCTGCTGTAATTAAAAAATGCGGAAAGCATTTCTCCGTTTTCTTGCTGAAATTTTGAGAAAGATAAAACGCCTCCGGAGGCTAAGTAATGCGCATGTACTGACCGGATAACTGATGCAAACCCCCTTGTTACGATTAAGACTTTACCTGTTGGAAACAGGCGATAAAGTGCATGACAAAGATTTTCCTGGTAAGAAGAAATATTATAAGGCGTGTATCGTAAACCAACGATATTCATATCGCCTCTCCATAATGCAAAATCTTCGGAACTGAAGGCAAAATACTCATGGATGGATTGATTTTTTTGCGCGTATGCACACAATTCATGCGCAGAACTGAATCCCCCGATTTTATTATAGGCGTAATTAATCAGAGGATGCTGTTGAAACCAATTCTGAAGGAAGGTTGACCCAGCCCGCGGATACCCGATATGAATGATTACCCTGCTCACTGAATATTTTTCATTAAAAAAATCTTAGCTCCATTTAAAGCCTGGAGCAAAAGGCACAGCAAGATTTTTGTACTCGAATTTCCCAAGCAAATAAGGCGTACTGTTTATTTTGATATAGAGCGCATTATGCAGTGAAAAGGCTAAATCACCGCCATTGCTTGAATAAAAGAAAAAGCTTAATCCAAAAACGCCTTCGTTTAAAAGATGCTTTGGAATAACGCAGGCGTTTTTAAAAAGACCGGTTCCTTCATTGTGCAAAGTTTCATCAAAGCCGAATGAAGAAGAGGTGCATAAAGCAGGGTGATTGAAATTGTAATTTACCAGCAAGCCGATGATATAAGGCTCAGGCGCGTATTTCCAATATTCAAGTTCAATGCGGATGTCATCGCTTTGATTAAATGTTTTTTCGCCTTCGCTGGTGGTGATAGCTATTGTTTTAATTTTTAATAATTGGTTGCCGGGCGCTGTGTTCTCGTCTTCCCAGCGCTTTTCCGGGTCTAACGCATTCGCATTTTTGGCGTGCAGCTCGCTCTTGATTTTCATCCCTTCTTTTATCCGGTAAAGCTCTTGTGTTTCTTCTGAGAGTTTCTCCAACTCAGTTACAAGCGTCTTTTCTTTTACTGCGTTATGCGTGAGTTTTTCTTCCTTTTCCTTAATGTTATGTTCCAGATTCTGAATCTTTTCCTGAAGATTTTGCATTTCAGCCTTCAGCTTAATATCATTATCCTGATTCAGCACGTTAATATACTTGGCTAATGATTTATCTACATATTGTCGCACAATCTCGTGTGTTTTACCTGCCAGCCGCACTTCTCCTTTTTCCAGCAACATACATTTGGTGCAGAGGTCGGAGATAGAAGCAAGGTCATGACTGATAATCAGAATTGTTTTCCCGCTTTGCGCAAGCTCTTTTATTTTGTTGTAGCTCTTTAACCGGAATTCTGCATCACCTACATGGATGACCTCATCAAGCAAAATAATATCGGTGCTGAGATGCGCCAATACTGAAAATGCCAGCCGGAGATACATCCCCGAGGAATATCTTTTGATGGCGACATCAATGAACCCCTCCAGCCCGCTGAATTGCACAATGCTTGCAAAATTCTTTTCAATTTCATCTTTACTCATCCCGAGGATTGAACCGCTCAAAAAAATATTTTCCCTGCCGGATAACTCCATGTGAAACCCCGTGCCTATCTCGAGGATAGAAGAGATTTTTCCATCAAGAAAAACTTCTCCTGTGCTTGGTTGAGATACCCCGGAAATAATTTTAAGCAACGTACTCTTGCCGGCTCCATTATCACCTATAATCCCCAGCACATCTCCTTTATCCAGTTCAAAAGAAATGTCTTTTAATGCGTAAAATGCGCTTTCGTTATTTTTACTATCGCGCGATAATAAATTCAGGATGTTTTCGCCTACAAACTCCTTGAAGTTATTTTTTTTGTTAGCAATTGAATAAACTTTGGAAACATGATGTACTGAAACGGATTTCATCGCTTTAATCGCTGTCGTTGTTTAATTATCGTTCTTTCTCCTTGTTTGCGCTATGTTGCATGGCGTTAAATAAATTCTATGCAATGGGCGTAAACGGAAGGAATCAGTGCAAAGCATTTTTTATTTTGCAAATTCTGTTTATAGTAAGGAATGAAAATTATTATCGGGTTATAATAACTTGATGGGTTGCAAATATAAGCAGGGGAATCCTCTACCTCACTACCACAATCATCCCTTTCTTCACTTCCTTTCCTTTGCTTTTCGCGCCTTTGAAATAAATCAAATAAGAATAACCGCCTGTCTGAACGAATTCTTCATTGTGCGTTCCATCCCAGCCAACTTCAGGGTCATGGCTTTCAAAGAGTTGTGTACCCCAGCGATTGAAGATATACATCTCAAAATAAGTAAGCCCGAAGGTTTGAATTTTGAAAACGTCATTCAGTCCATCCCCATTTGGAGTAAATGAATTTGGAATAAATAAAACAGGTTGCTGCTCTACGCACACTTCAAGGCTGAACGTATCACGGCAGTTGCCTTCGTTGCGTGCGAAAAGCGTAACGAAATATTTTCCGGTGTCTGCATATTCATGATTTGGATTGGTACCGAAATCATAAGATGCTGTTTTTCCATCGCCAAAATTCCAAGTGCCGCTTATCACGCCTTCACTTAAATCAATGAATTCAAAAAAAGGATTCTGCAATGTGATGCAGCCCTCACCTGGATTTTGCGAAAAGAAAGCACTCAGTAAATCATACCCGGGCAGCTCAACATCTTCAGAAAAAGAACAGCCTGTTGTTTGGCTTGTGATATTCACGGTGTAAGTTCTGCTGACGGGAGCAACCAGATTTTTTGTTATGGTAATTGGATTTGTATTCCATTGATAAGAATAAGTGTCAACAGGCAATACAGTAAGATTTGCAAAGCCTTGTTCGCCATAACACAACTCATTGTTCGTGGTATACGATACAATGATTTCAGGATATGAACTAACGAAAACGGATAACGATTCAGAATCAGAACACCCGTCAGAAACTGTCACGCTGTAAGTTGTGGGTGTTGTAGGATTTACAGTTTGAAATTGTCCATTCGGTAAACCGTTGTTCCAAATAAAATTATATTCACCCGTGCCACCTTCCGCGCTCACTGAAATATTTACAAAATCACCATTGCAAATTGTAGAGTCGAGAAAATTTGTAGCAGCAGAAATTGAATCACCGACAATCACTGTCACTTCATCTTCCACTGCGCAATCGCCCGCGCCATATGTGTAAGTGATTTGATGAAATCCTGCGCCTGCATTTACCGGATTGAAAAAACTATCCACCACGCCATTACCGGAATAAATTCCACCATCAGGATTTCCATCGAGCAAAATGGTTGTGTCTTTGTAGCAATAGAAATTATCCAAGCCACTCAACGAAGGAACAGCAAGCGTATCAACCGTGAGCAGGTAAACATTAAAACAAGTGTCGGGGAGCGTTGCATACACAACTGCATGTGTGCCGATGCCTGCGATTTGCGGATCGAAAGTTCCTGCTAATGGGTCAGTTATAGCGTTACCTTGAAATTGTCCCCATATTCCGCCAAGCGGAGTTGCAGTGAGATTGATAGGAGATGAATTCACGCATAATCCTACAACAGGAGTAATGACCGGAGTTTGAATCACCACGAACACCATGCTGTCAGTGCATGAATTGTCCGTGTAATAAATCGTGTGAACACCCGCGCCTGCAACGGCAGGGTCAAAGTAGCCGGGATATGGCGCAATGGTAACTCCCGGTCCCGACCAGATGCCGCTCCACGGTTCGGCAAAATCCAACGACCCGCCTGATGCATACGCACACATACGCATCGTGTCAGGACCAATATTTGTTTGCCGCACATATACGATGAGCGTATCAGTGCAGCCCGCAGCATTGTAAACAAGCACGTCATCAAAATTTCCACCTGTTACTCCGGGATCGTAAACTCCATTTGCAGAGTTGATGATTCCTCTGCCCGACCACGTTCCTCCCGCTGGACTTCCCGCTGGCAGCGTGAACGGATTTTGTGCAGGACAAGCATCTCTATCCCATCCCGCGAAAATATCTTCCACAAATAAATCAAGCGTTGCAGAGCAGCCGCCCACAATCGTGTATGTGAGTGTGTGCTGTCCTGCGCCCGCAATGCGCGGGTCGAAGCGTCCCCAAAAATCATTGATGATGCCCGCGCCTGTCCAGATGCCGCCCAGCGGAGAAAAAGTTGGTTCGTAATACGGCTGTAGCGATGAGCAAACAGTATCGTCTGCTTGCATGAAGATGCTGTCAACATTCACGCGCTTGGTGCCAAAGCATCCGTTGGGCGCGTAATACGTGACATCATACGCGCCCGCTGTGGAAGGCGTGAATAATCCCAATGAGTCAATGTTTGTTCCGAGCCAGTAACCGCCTGCCGGAACTCCACCACGCACCTGAAAGGCAGGAGAGCCGGTGCATGCCGCCTGCCATCCTCCATCCCAGAATTGAAGCAGGTTCATATTCACAGTTGATTCGCAACCTGTGTTGACATCGGTATAAGTGTAAATATTGTTCCCTAAGTTGGCAAGCCACACGCGAAGCCGTCCTGTGAGTGTATCATCATCTCTCAACCCCGGTCCCTGCCAGATTCCACCTGTAGGATTAGCGGTGAAGTTCAGCACAAAATTTTGGCAAACAGTTGTGTCTGCTGATGGATTCGTAATAATTGGAACGGGAAGGATAGAAATTGTTTTTGTTGCAATATCACTTGCAGCGGGACTTGTATCGTCAACCGTCACAGAATAAGTTGTATTTGCGGAAAGACAAACGGTGTGCGGTCCTGCGGTGGGCGGCAATCCGTGTGACCACGTGTAAGAATAATTTCCATTGCCTCCGGAAACCTGCGCTTCGAGTTGAACACAATCACCGGGGCAGATTTCTTCATCTGATGCGATGATTTCGACTTCGAGCGGACAATCATTCACGATGAAACTTCCTGTTGCTGTCAACTCCCACAACTCATCACAGGCATCAAGAAAATAATTGGTAAACGTGAGCGTGTAATTGCCACTCTGGTCAATCGAAGGATTCAGCGTGAGTTGAATCGTGGAAGTTGTTCCTCCCGTGCAATTCACGGGAGTTGCGCTGACAATGGTTGGCGCGTTTGGTCCGGTGAGCGAAAATGCTCCGGCATAAATTGAATCGCAAGGCACTTGCCTATCGAGCGTCACGGTGAGTGAATTGCTGAAACAGGTTGGATTTGCAATCGGTAAAAAATTCGGTTCTTCGGGTTCTTCCACAGTCACTTCCCACGATGCTTCCCAACCATCGCATGTCACTGAAGCATCAGAAACAAAATGCAGCGTCATGCAGCCGCTTGCTGCGGTGATGCTTCCGGGCATTCCAGAGGGATTGGAAGTGGGGTCGCCCGAAAACGTGCCGATGCGCGGAGCGTTAATATTCGGACCGTCATAAATCGTGAGCGTGTCATACAAATATTCCGTGCAAAAAGAACTGAACGACAGCGTGATACTCTCTGCATTCGGCACACAAATCACAAACGTGTAATCTTCATTATTGTCAAAATGCCCGGGCAGTTGACCGTTCTCACTATCAAGTAAAACGCCTTCACATTCATCCGTGGTGATGTTGTCCATGGTGAAAGTGGTTTGGGCGGAGATTTGAAAAGAGAATGTAATAAAACCTATCAAAATAATATTTCGCAGGAGGGTAAACATTTATTTTGATTTTTCTCCTAACTGGATTATTTCGTCATCTTGGTAAGTAGTAGTTCGCGAAAGTCTGTTGTTAGTGAAATATTCATTTACACTTTCCAAAATTTCCTTGCTGTTAATTAGTCTTCTGGGCTCTGGTTTTGTAGGAGTTGCTATTAGCAAATCAAATTCGTTCATTTGCTCAGTCCATTCGATTTGAAGAAAACCGTTTGCATCTATAGGAGGAATTTCATCCTCATCAATGCGAAAGAGATTTGGATTGAAGTATGGATAGTTTTGGTACAGATGCTCCCATCGGGTTCTTATTAAGTCCGCAGCTAACTTATTCTTATTATCAATGCCTGGATTAAGCAATAATCCTACCGTTCCCCAAGTTGCATTAATTGATGGCTTTCCAACCTTTTTCCATATCACTTCTGCTGAAGCTAAGGCTAACGCTTGTTTTTTTAAGTGTAGAAAACCATGGATTCTATTCTTGAAGCCCAAGATAAAGCCTTGCCCAATACCCGTTGTTGAATGGTTAGAGAATATCATCGTGTAATTATTTCGACTTGATGCGAATCTTCCGTAACGAATCTTTGATGGAATTGGAATTTTTGATTTATCCTCAAGCAAGCATAGGTTTTTCCATTTCTGCCTGTGTAGCGCTTTCTCCCAAAGCAAGGAACCAATAACCATTACTCCGCCCTTTAAATTCATGTCATCTCGTTATTACTACTTCCGGTGTAGTCACCACATTACTCCAATGCCCTGCGCGGTCTTTCAGTTTGATTTCATAGCGAGTTGTTTCTGAGTCGCCATTACCAAGCAAAAACGTGTTGCGAATTGCGATGCGAATTGTTCCGGTAATCGCAAGCGCATTGCTGTCTGGAGTGAGCGGACGCACATAGAAATAATCAGGATTGGCGAGTCGCAAGTCATGCACCGTGAGCGCAAGCGAATCAGGATTCCAAAAACCCACATCGCCATCGCCATCTTCATATTCGATAACTAAACTGATAGAGTCGGTAAACTGAACGACCGTTGTTGGGGTGATTTCTTTAAGCGTGATTTTCGGAGTAGTGTCGAGAAGGGGTTCGTCATCAGAACAAGAAGAAATTATTGTAAACAACAAAGCCATTCCACTGAATACTGTTATGCGCGTGTATTTAGTATATCGTCTCATTTTTCCAGCACCAAAGTGAAATACGTTTTAAAAACATTCTCGCTGTACTTCGATGGAATCTCCGTAATGTCGTTTTGCGGATCCTTCACATAGATGCGCATGAAAAGATTATTGCCGGCAATTCCAAAGTCGTAAGGGTTGATGGTGATTTTGTGGTAGTAGTTTACTTGTGTCCCTTCATAACTGTCAGCTTGTATTGGCGAACCGATTTGCAAGCTGCGCTCTTGCGCAGTGGTGAAATCATTCATAAAAAGTGAAAACTTCATTTTGTTATTTGTGAGCGCAGTTGTTGCAGTTGAATCATCTGACAGAGCAAACCACACATCAATCGAACTGATGCCAAGCGGCACTTTGATGGAGCCGTTTGGATAACGGTCAAAAAAAACTGTTGTGCCTGCGGGCGCAGCCATCACGCCAAGCATCTGCGGGCGTTTGTTTGCGCGAGTCGGAGTATTTCCTAAAATATCTTTCGCACCTGCATTAATCCAGTTGACAATATTTTGAATATACTCCGGTTTGTTTGCAGGCCAATCCGAACCGGGATTAATCAGCAGTGGCATATAACCGGAGTTTCCATTGAGGTCTTGCGTGATGCGTACATGCAAAATAGACTTGCTGACATCGCCCGGCACCACGCGATATTGATAGGTGTTGTTCGTATCGTTTTTTACAATGGGACGAAACACAAGTGTGTTGTAGGCGCTTTCAATGGTGCGAAAATCCGGCTCGAAAGCGCCATCATGGCAGCCGGAATTTGCGCAAGTAGGCTGAAAAATATTTTTGTGAATACCCGCAAATGAATTCGGGTCAATGACTGGAGTTTGCGATGTGTCAATGTTGTCGTTGATGTTGTCATAAGGATTTGGAGGCAGGTCAGCAGAGCAGGAAGTAACCAGAGAAAAGAATACGAAAACCGCAATGTTGTATATGAAGTTCGTACGAAGTCTGCTGAATAAAGAATAGACTAACAAGTTCAATTTAAAATTTAGACTTCAAGTTAGTGAAAATCAAAACAACATTTGATTTTAGAGATATTGTTTAGAGTTGAGCAGCAGCCAGATCCAGTGTTACATAAAACTCTTCCCCAAATTTTCTCACAAGCGCCTCTTTCACGAATTTGTACAACGGCATTTTTAAACTTTTACCCAACTCACAGGCAGGCGAACAAATTTCCCACTCATCATAATTCACATGCGTCATCCCACTTTTCGATTTTGTAATGCGAATCGGATAAAGATGACAGGAAATAGGTTTTTCAAAATCCACCTTCCCTTCGCGATATGCCTTTTGAATGCCGCATTGCGCCATCTTATTTTCATAGCGGATATAGACGCATGCTCCGTCTTTCATTAACGGAGTTTTGTACTCGCCTTTTTTTTCTTCGGCAAAAAAACCTTTCGCCTCAATTATTTGTATTCCTTCTTCGGTTAAATAAGGTTTTACCTGCGGATAAATTTTTTCAAGTGTTTCTAATTCTTCAGGCTCTAAGGGCGCACCGCTTTCTCCTTCCACGCAACACGCGCCTTTGCATGCATTCAGATTGCAGGTGAAATAATCCTGCACTACTGCGTCACTTACAAGGATGTTGTCTATTGCTATCATTCGTCAGTTTACAGTTTTCAGTTTACAGTTTTCAGTTTAAAAAAACTGCAAACAGTAAACTTCTACAGAAATTATTTCGCGCACAGAATAAAAACCGTAGGTCTTTTATGCAATCCCACTTTCGTTTTGCGCCACTTGCTGATAGGAAGCGTTTTGATAAATTCTCCCGGCTGGGTGATTTCGCGGGCTACACAGAGCAGCGTATCATCCAAACATGCTTTTATGATTTCATCAAAAAGCTGCGTATTGCGATAAGGCGTTTCAATAAAAATTTGCGCTTCGTCATATTTTCTTGAATGTCTTTCCAATTCGACAATTTTTTTTCTGCGCTCCTGCGGACGAACGGGAAGATATCCTCTGAAAGAAAAACTGTTTGCCGTAAGTCCTGAAGCCATCAGCGCAAGCATGATGGATGAAGGACCAACAAGCGGCACAACCCGGATTCCATGCTGATGTGCAAGCTCCACTAATTTTTCACCGGGGTCTGCAATGCAGGGTGCGCCTGCTTCCGACATCAAGCCGACAGATGTTCCTTTGGTAAGCAAATCAATGCACCGGAGCAACTCTTCCACGCGGGTGCGCTGATTCAATTCAAAAAATTCAAGATTGTCTAATGGCTTTGAGTAGCCGATTGTTTTTAAAATGTGCCGCGCAGTCTTCTCTTTTTCCACTGCAAAATGCGTGAGTCCATGCGCGATGGATTTTACATACTCAGGTAAAATGTCTTTTCCTTGCTCACCGATAGGGGCGGGAATGAGATAAAGCGTGCCGGGCTGGTTCGTGTTTTTCATATTTCGACACCGAAAGTATCACTCTTTCAAAAATCATCAAATAATTTTATCCCCGAAATGAAAATAAAGTTGCCGCGCTCGTTTTATACGAGGGAAGATGTAGTGACCATCAGTCGTGAATTATTGGGAAAATGTCTGTTTACGCGCATAAACGGTTTGCTCACGGGCGGATTGATTACCGAGACAGAAACCTATCGCGGACCGGAAGACCGCGCTTCGCATGCTTTTGGAGGAAGAAGAACGCAGCGCACAGAAATCATGTACGCAACAGGCGGAACTGCGTATGTCTATCTCTGCTATGGCATTCATCATTTGTTCAATGTAGTTACCAATAGAAAAGATACACCCCATGCAGTTTTGATTCGCGCAATCGAACCGATGGAAGGGATTGAGCTAATGCTGAAACGCAGAAAGAAGAAAAAGATGGAACGCTCTGTCACTGCGGGACCAGGCAGCATGAGCCAAGCGTTAGGAATTACTACTGTATTGACCGGAGTTGATTTGCTGGGAAATGAAATTTGGATTGAAGACAGAGGAAATCATTTGAGTGCAAATCAAATTATTTCAACCAAGAGAATCGGAGTGGATTATGCGGGCGAACACGCGGAGCGGCTGTGGAGATTTACAATAAAGGGAAATTTATGGGTGAGCAAGTAATCACGGACATGGACCGCCTATCCAGGAGATAACACCATTCCGTTCAGCAATGCACGAGTTGCGATAGGTGAAGTCATCGCATCCGCAAACGGGGTTATAATCAGTTGTGCAAACTACGGTGAGGTCAACTTTATCAAAGTCAACGCAGTCAACTGTTTTTCCGCAGGAAAAACAAATCAGCAAGAGAAGAAATAAAAGCGGGTTGAAGAGTCGGAGCATAAATCTTGTCAAACTTAGGAAACCTTATTTTTACCGCACATGCAAAATCCTTTTCAAAAAGGTGATAAGAAACAGTTTCAACGCATTGTACGGCAGGAAGATTGTGCGGCATTTGACTCAGGGCAGGTGCATCCGGTGTATGCTACGTTTGCACTCGCGCGTGATGCAGAGTGGACATGCAGGCTGTTTGTGCTTGAAATGAAAGAAAATGATGAAGAAGGAATCGGCACGTTTATTCATGTGGAGCATCATGCCCCTGCATTGGTTGGCGAGCAGGTTAATTTTGAAGCCGTGTTAGATTCATTAAATGGAAATGAGATTATTTGCACATTCACAGCTAAGACACAAAACCGCATTATTGCTTCGGGAAAACAGGGGCAAAAGATATTGAAGAAGGAAAAATTAGAAATGTTATTTGGAAAACTGAAGCATGGCTGAACAGGTGCACATCCGCAACAAGCGCGCTTCGTTTGATTTTATCCTGCTTGATAAATATGTGGCGGGCATCATGCTCACCGGCACGGAAACAAAATCGGTGAAGCAGGGCAAGGCTTCGCTCAGCGATGCGTTTTGCATTTTTAAAAAAGGAGAACTCTGGATTAAGAACATGCACATTGCTGTGTATGACAAGGGCACGTATGCTAATCACGAACCGCTCAGACTCCGGAAACTACTGCTGAGAAAAAAAGAAATCGGCAAGTTGGAAAAAAAGATAAAAGAAAAAGGGCTCACCATTATTCCGCTTGTTGTTGCCGTTTCAGAGCGCGGCTTTGTGAAAGTGGAAATCGCGCTGGCAAAAGGAAAGAAAACGCACGACAAGCGCGAAAGCATCAAAGCGAAAGATTCAAAGCGTGAGTTGGATAGGGCGATGAAGCGGTAAATATGCAGGACGACCACGAATGCTTTTTTGACATAACTTTCAATGATGCTGTTCCGCCCCGGCACCTGGGATGAAAAGATTTATCACTGCATCGTGCAGGAAAATGAGTACGGGGTTGGTGATTTTAATCCGGAGGATATTGTAATTGACATCGGCTGCCACATCGGCTCGTTTGCGGTGTTGGCAAAGCTGAAAGGCGCAGGTACAGTATATGCTTATGAAGCGTTGCACGAAAATTATGCGCTTGCGGTAAAAAACACTGAAGGGTTGGAAAACGTGTTTGTATTTAATAAAGCCGTTACCCGCAGCGACATGCCCATTGAAAAGCTCTGCTTTGCGCCCTGCGCGGTGGGTGAGAATACAGGCGGGGGCAGCGTGTTTGCGCTGGAAAGTGACATTGCTGTGGAAGCCGTTTCTCTTGATGCGCTGTTAGATGAAATAGACGAGCCTGTGCGCCTGCTGAAACTTGATTGCGAGGGCAGCGAGTTTCCGATTTTGTTTACCAGCAAAAAACTGGGGATGATACAGGAACTGACAGGCGAATACCACAACTTTAGCAGCCTTGAACATGTGCCTGCCGCGCTGAAAGTAAAAGGCGTGGAAAGCTACACCATTGCCGCTTTGCATGATTATTTACTGGCGCAGGGATTCAAAGGAGGATGGACGCATGTAGCAGAAAATTTGGGGAAGTTTAGGTATGTAAATGGATCATTAGCGTTGCGTTTAGATAAAAAATAGTTCTTTGAAAGCATTGACAGTATTGAGCTTGCAGAGGTTTTTAGCCTAAGACGATTTGATTTTTCGAGAGCCGGAAAAAATTATAGTTTGCTGTAAATCAGCAAACTATGAATCGAGGCAAATATGTATTTTCTCAGATTAGGGCTTTCATCAACATCTTTTCAACCCCTTGTCAATCGACACTCTGGCGACTATAAGGTAAGAGATTTTAGTTGTTGGAAACAATTCCTTTGCATGGCGTTTGGTCAACTTACCCATCGGGAAAGTTTGAGCGATACCATACTTTGCCTCAAAGCAAATGCCGGTAAAATGTATCATCTCGGTATTGGCGGATTAGTGGCAAACAGCACCCTTACCAGAGCCAATGAGAACCGTTCTTATCTCATTTATCAAGACCTTGCGATGCTGCTTATAAAAGAAGCAAAGCAATTGTATCTAACCGATGATGATTTGGAAGTGCAACTGAAAGGAAACGTATTTGCCATTGATGCAACAACAATTGATTTGTGCTTATCCACTTTTTATTGGGCCACTTTTCGCAGCACAAAAGCCGGAATAAAACTGCATACGCAAATAGATTTGAAAACATCCATTCCAGAGTTTATACTTTTTTCCAACGCCTCTGTACATGATGTAAATGTATTGGATGTTATCCATTTTGAAACCGGAAGTTTTTATGTGATGGACAGAGGATACGTTGACTACATGCGGCTTTACAGGATTCATTTATGCGGAGCGTTCTTTGTTACAAGATGCAAGGACAACATGAATTACAGAAGACTCTATTCACACAAAACGGATAAAACGAAAGGTGTTATTTACGACCAAACCATTATGCTCAACGGACATTATGCCGCAAAAGATTATCCCGAAAAAATCCGCAGGATAAAATTCAGGGATGCAGAAACAGGCAAGGTTTTAATTTTTCTGACCAACAACTTTCATCTGCCCGCAAAAGAGAGAGCACAGTTGTACAAGCATAGATGGAAAATTGAATTGTTTTTCAAGTGGATTAAACAGCATCTCAAAATCAAATCTTTTTGGGGGCAATCTGAAAATGCAGTCAAAACACAAGTATGGATTGCAGTGTCAATTTATGTGTTGGTAGCTATCGCAAAGAAGAAATTTATGCTCCAACAAAGCCTCTACGAAATCTTACAAATTCTGAGCATCTCCATTTTTGAAAAAATGCCCATAAATCAACTGTTTCAGCAACCGCAATTACATAATCTCACAGAACAAAATCATAATCAATTGAAAATGTGGGAGTAATAACGCAACGCTAATGAACATACAACTTGTTGAAAAATTTTCTTAAGTTAGCTCTAACGTTCTTTTCTCTACTTAAAATCTTTAGTTATGGCTTTCACCGAATCATCCAATTGCCAATGCTGTAGCATCAACCCATGACCGCAAATTGGCACCATGCACCGCGAAGGATTAAATATGTTGATCGAACAACTGATGGGCGGTAGTTCGTCCAGCTCCGCAAGCGGAGCTTCAACCAAACCCACACTTGATGAATTTTTCAATGCGCTGTGCGGCATAGAAGAGGAGATGGTAGGTGATGTAGGTGAAGATGGAGGGCTAACTGATTCCGACCCCTCTAATCCGTTATTACAAATACTATGTTCGATAGGTCCTTATACTATGAGTGCTTATTGCCATTCCAATGGATTGGAAAATTACAATGGCATGCAGCAGTCTTTTATACAACTCATGCAGGGCAGCATCTTTAGCGTACCCGTAGAAAGCATTGAAAGCCGCTTGTTGGATATTGAGGATAAGCTTTCGGAATCAAGCCTTCCCATTGAACAAAAAACACCGCTGTTCCAGGCTTTATCCATCGGACGGAACGATCTAAGCTACTGGACGGAAAAGTTGAATAACCCCGGCTTGTGGTCACCATTTTTGAATAGCAATTATGCGGTGAATTATGCCAACTTATCTTTTTGGGTAAGCGCCAGCATGGAAGGCGCTTTGATTTATGCAAACAGGGCTTTGCCTACCTTGCCTCCGGTAAATACGGCTGTTGATATAATAGCCGCAACTGTTTCAGGAGTGAGTTTGGTGGCGGGTAAAGTGATTTTTGGGTGGGTACCGAAGGTAAAGGGTGTCATGTAATTAACTTAAACTTAATGTACCATGAACAACGGAACTCACAAAATGGGATGTAATTACGGAACAAGTCATTCGAGACAAAGCAATAACTTCCGCTCACTAAATTCAAGTATCAATATGCCTTATGCACCGGATCGGGTGAATCTTTTAAGCAGTGTTGGTAGTGGAATGTTTGGCAGCCAAAGAATGGGAGGACAAACTACACAGTACAAGCTACTTCCCACACAAACTGGGGTATTTCGCACAACAGATAGCGAATGGCGGGCAAGAAGATATCAGCTCGCATTTATGAATAATAATTTAGTTCAATATTTTAATTTGGGAGATAGCCAGGAAGGTTATTGTTCGGTTGAATATATGTTACAGGGTCACAATCCAAATAAAACGTACATGTGTTCAAAGTGGGACTATAATGGTAAATATTGTGACGGACAGATGGGAATGACTTGGCTTACAGATCCAAGGGAGTTTAGTTCAGTAGCAAATGATTTTGTTCCAGTTACTACCGTTGATGTAGTATCGAAAGCAAGTACGGCTCTCATTACATTGAGTGCAAGAGTGTATTTCTGTCCTTTTAGCTATATTAATAGCGAATCTTCCTCAGATGCAACAATTGATATACAGTTGGATTTTGATGTAGCCGTAGGTGGAGTGGATGACCCTTTTCCTCCTCCTCAGCCCCCTTTGCCGCCTTGTGAATTTGAAATAAACGGACCTGCTGTTTTAAGATGTGGGAAAATGGCAAGTTATGGTCCTGTTAATCCTTACCAAACTTCGGGTGCAAGTTACAGTTATGAAATATCAGATTTGAACTGGAATTTAATATATGGAAAAAACGATAGCAGTGTTTCTGTGATAGCGCCTCCGTATAGTTATATCCGTAATCATCCTGAAAGCACCAGAGCGTTCTTATGTATCACTAAGGGCGCACCAGGATGTAGTCCAACAACAAAATGTATTGAAATAACTGCCGATTGTATAGCAACAGTTGGGCCTGAAGTTAAGGATTGGGCTATTGCAAGACGATGTATTCCGGGAATTCGTTGGTGCAATATCGATCATGTTTTTACCGGCCCGTTAAGTACAAGATAAAAGCCGTTAACTTATTTTGGCAAAAGTAGTTCAGACATTATCATTGTTGAAACTGTTAACTTTTATTTTTCTACAGTTTTCATACGCACAAACGTGGGAAGTCTTTACTGTAGGTAATTCGGGATTGCCAACTGATTCCATTACTTCGGTTCAGATAGACCGGTTCAATAATAAGTGGTTTGGGACGATTAATAGCGGCATTGTAAAATTTGATGATATCTTGTGGACAGTATATGATAGTACGAACTCCGGTTTGTCTCACAACGAGATAGGTGAAATAGCGTTTGACAATTTGGACAATTTATGGATTGCCACATTAGGCGGTGGATTAGCAAAATTCTATGGGAATAATTGGGAGGTATATCATCCGCTAAATTCGGATATAAGATCGAGTCACGTTGTAAGGGTTAAAGTGGATAAAAATGGGCATAAATGGTTAAGCTATGGCTTTAATGTAGGGTTAGGTTATTTTAATGATACTACCTGGATGAATTATACAACTTCTAATTCCGGGTTACCAGATAATGCTGTAACAACGATTTTTCTTGACACTACTTTCAATGCTGTTTGGATAGGAACGCTCAATGGAGGGTTATCAAAATTTGATGCTTCTTCATGGACGGTATTTGACACTTCCAACTCCGGCCTTGCTGATAATTATGTACGGGCAATAACAAAAGACACAGCAGGTATCTTTTGGATAGGAACACTGAGGGGAGGATTAACGCGATGGGATGGATTAAATAACTGGTTTACCTATGATCTGAAAGATCAGGGCTTACAATATAATTTGGTAAATGTGGTCGCAATTGATTCACTAAACCGAAAATGGATAGGTAGTACGGAAGGACTTATTATGTTCGATGACACTTCGTGGAAGGTGTATAATACGACTAACTCGCCAATTCCTGATAATGATATTAGGTCTTTAGCGCTTGAAGGAAAAGGAATATTATGGATAGGAACGCTTAATGGAATTGCTAAATTATACCTCAAGTCTTTGACAGGCATACCTGACATTGATTTGCCAGAACAGGAAAATCTTACCATCTTTCCCAACCCCGCAAAAACCTCCGTTATGTTAAAGCTACCTGACAATACTATACAAAAAGGGTATTTTATCATTTACGACTTATTTGGGAGGGAGGTTTTTGAAATACATAATATAACAGATAAGTCTCTTACCCTTGATCTTCATGGGCTGCAATCAGGCTTCTATTTATGCCAATATAAGACACCGGGGAAATCATTTTTCCATAAATTGGTGGTGGAGTAAGATCAACTTATTGAAAAATTTTCTTAGATTAGTTGTAACGTTCTTTTCTCCACTTAAAATCTTTAGTTATGGCTTTCACCGAATCAAAGCCTCTACGAAATCTTACAAATTCTGAGCATCTCCATTTTTGAAAAAATGCCCATAAATCAACTGTTTCAGCAACCGCAATTACATAATCTCACAGAACAAAATCATAATCAATTGAAAATGTGGGAGTAATAACGCAACGCTAATGAAATAAGGAAACCAAAATAGCGGACGCTAAAGGATTATGGGGTACAAGCGGACGCTTGCACCAGTTATAATGCTTGCGGCAGATTGGGTGCGCCACGTTGGAAAGCGCGATGCTGGGCTATTCTCAAATGAATAGCTTTGATTTTAAGATTTCAAGTCTGGGAAATACGCTTGGAGTAACAGCAGGCGAATTTGCTGCGTTGATTGGAAGCTTGGGGGTTTCGGCAGGGAAGGTGATTTATAAGTGGATGCCGAGGATGAGGGTTGACTTAAATATAAAGCAAAATAAAATAAGTGATATTGATAGCGGTGACATGGGATGGCCTTTTTGGTTACCAACAAAGTTTGCTGCGCGATGTTGGTTCACTAAAGTTGGTTGTCTTACTATAAAAGTAGGTCCAGGGTGTCATACAGGAGGGACAATTGGACAAGTCTCCTGTGCTTGTGCTTAAAATTTAATTAATTGCTTATGGGAAATAATGTCGAAAATAAATGGTATGAAAGCGTTTGGTTCATGCTGTTAATGTACATAATTTGTCCACCTATAGCTTTACTGGTCGTGGTTTGTTCTAAGCAAAAAATAAATAAAATTTACAAGGCCGCTTCGTTAGTCATACTAATTATTTTTATTGCTTGGTTGGGATACATGCTATCCTGTTGGCAGTAACCATAAATCGAAACGGACAAATCGAAAACCGACAAACAAATAGACACAAATAAAAAATAAAAAAAATGAAAATGACAACAGTTTTCAGAGTTCTGTTACTCGTTGGGCTGACGGTAACATTTTTTTCTTTTGACCTTCCTAAAGGTTGGTTCAAGGCAGGTAGCGAGCCCAAAAGCTACGAAATGGGTATTGATAAGGGTGCTGGACAAGATGGTAAGAATGCAGCGACAATTAAATCCACCGTAAAAGTAATTAAGGGTTTTGGTACACTCATGCAGGACTGTCTTCCTGACATATATCTTGGGAAGAGAGTTCGTATGAGCGGATATGTCAAATCACAGGATGTAGAAGATTGGTCTGGACTGTGGATGCGTGTCGACCAACCAAATTCGCAACAATCACTTTCGTTTGACAATATGGGAAATAGACCAATTAAAGGAACTACTGATTGGAAAAAATATGAAATTGTTTTGAATGTTCCGCTCAAGGCATCAAATATTGCGTTTGGTGCTTTATTATCGGGGACAGGGCAAATTTGGTTCGACAACTTAAACTTTGAAGTTGTTGACAATACTGTTCCGATAACCGGAGAAGGAGAAGATAGTATGATGCCGAACAAAGAGCCATACAATATAGACTTTGAAAAATAAAAAACATCCGCTAAAAGACAGGCAAAAAAAGTGGGATTGAATGAAGTAAATGCAGTTTTGTTTTTCGCTTGTACGACATCCGTTGGGATACTGAAATACCCCGAAATCTTAGCCTTTCTTTGTCTGCGGAAATGTTGTACTGCTTAGTTTGATTAGGGGGAATCTGGTATGAAGATAATACCTGCTCTGAAATGGCATAGACTTTTTGATGAGTGCGAGGACACAAGTACATTGATTAATCGCACAGTCATTGACATAGAAAGAGGTCTAAATAAGATAAAAGTTATTAAGGATTCTTTCCCATTTTCTTTCTTATCTGGGCATTTTGGTTTAGCGCTATTTAATTCATACTTCTACAAAGCAAATTTTCAGGAAAGATCAGTTGCAAATGCTATTAGTAACATTAAAACAGGATTAGATGCTCTATCCCAAGCGAATGTTTCTTATTCATTTTGCAATGGGCTTTCTGGTATTTTATGGACACTAAAATGCTTTGAAAAAGATAATTTTATCAACGAGGATACTTTACAAACGAGCACCCTTAATGACCTTTTTTCTAAAGGTCTTGACGAGATGGGAAATAGGAATTATGACTATCTGCACGGAGCACTTGGAATTTGTTTGCCAGCATTGTTAAATCTTAATCAAGAATATTCATACGCTTTTTTAGAAAAAATTACTCAGAAGCTAAAGGAAACTGTTGAAACGACAACTGACCAGTATAAATGGGAATCCTATAACCCTACCACCCAAACCACCGAATTTAATTTGGGCTTGTCACATGGAATGCCAAGTATTATTGTAATTCTCAGTTTAATTTACGAAGCTAACATTCAAAAAGATTTATGCCTTAAACTATTGACAGGCTCAATCAATTGGCTTTTATCACAAAAGTTACCGGAAAGGTCTTTGTCAATTTTTCCATACACAGTACCGAAAATGGAAACAAAAAAAAGTGAATTATATCCAAGCCGACTCGCGTGGTGCTAGGGCGACTTGGGAGTAGCAAGAAGTTTATGGCTTGCTGGGAAGGGCACAAACAATGACAATTGGAAAAATGAAGCTATTGAAATTTTACTCCATGCTTCGAAAAGAAGGAACGTGGAAGAAAATCAGGTGGTTGATGCCGGGCTTTGTCATGGAAGCGCAGGTATCGCTCATATCTTTAATCGTTTTTATCAGGATACCCGCATTGAAGATTTCAAAGAGGCTGCAAGGTATTGGTTCGGAGTAACTCTTGATTTTGCAAAGTTTGAAGATGGCATAGGGGGTTACAAGAAATTTCATCCGGAATGGGAAAATAAACCCGCAACATGGGTTAATTCAGCAGGGTTATTAGAGGGATCAGCAGGTATAGGCTTGGCTTTGCTCGCGGCAATCAGTGATGTCGAACCCAAATGGGACAGATGTTTGCTCCTATCCTAATTTAAAAACTGCATGTTGCATCACAGTTTTCAAACAGCAGTAATTCGAACAGCCTTGTTGCCTTACTCCCAATTAGGGTTTGCTATTATTGATGCACAATTATTACAGGAAAGTGTTGGGAATGCAGTTTTTACAGAGTCTCTATATTTGTCATCACCAACACTTTACCATGAAGTGCAGCACCAAGGCAGCCTTTCACAACCAGAAAAAGAAAAACAGCAAGCCGCGCTATTGCGCTATTGCATCAGGGCTACTACGCGCCCTACACCCTACGGCTTGTTTGCGGGTTGTACGTCTGCCGTTTTAAATGATGCTACTGCTGTGGCACTCGCTCCAACGCAACAGTATAAAAAGAACATCCGGCTTGATATGCACTTTCTTGGCGCGCTCACGCAGGAAGCGGTTAAAATTCCGGAGATTCGCAACCGTCTGCTCTTTTTTCCAAACAACTCCGTTTACAGGCTCGGCAGCCAGTTTCGCTATGTGCGGCATAGCCGGAAGGATGATAGAAAGAAATATCATATCGTAGCGGTTGGCTATGATGAATCGCTTAGTCGCATCTTCGCTATTTCAAAAAATGGCATCGCCTTAATTGATTTAGCCCACGCGCTGGCAGCGCAAAGCGGACAAACGGCAGAAGAACTAAAACCATATCTTGATTCATTAGTTGAAGCGCAATTCCTGATAAGCGAACTCAACCTAACCATCACAGGCGCAGAGCCGCTTGATGCTATTTGTAAGACTCTGGAAAAGATTCCGGCACAGGAGACGCAGGCGTTAGTAACTGTTTTAAGCAGAGTTAAAGCTGCTCTGAAAAAATTAAATGAAACAGCGATTGGGCTTCCTGTTACCGAGTATGAACAACTGCTCCAACTGCTCATCGAAACAGGAATAAAACCGGAGGATGGAAAAGTGTTTCAGGCGGACATGCTCAAACCTTCGCTGAAAGCGAATATCAGCAATATAGTTGCGCAAACAACGCTTGAGGCAATCCTGCTGCTGGCAAGACTTGCCTCCAATCGTGCTGAAACAGGCTTGAATAAATTTAAAGAAGCGTTCCGTGAACGCTACGAAGAACAAGAAGTTTCTTTACTTACCGTAACCGATGCAGAAACAGGCATCGGCTATCCGGCAAGCAGGGCAAAAGAAAGCCCCGCTGCATTAGCAGATGATTTGCACTTGTTTCCGTCACACGAATCGCAGGCAATAAAGTGGAGCAAACGAGACGGCTATCTTTTCAAAAAATATCTTGCCGCGCTGTCCGCGCAGCAGTATTCGGTTGAATTAGACAGGAAAGAAATCGAAGAGCAATTTGAAAAACCTGACGCGGCATTGCCCGATACTTTTTCGGCAATGATTAGCCTCATTGCAGAAAAAACGGAAACGGGCAGCAAGGAATGGATTCGTTTCATCTCCGCAGGCGGTCCCAGCGCAACCTGCCTGCTTGGTCGCTTTTGCCACATTGACGATGAAATTTTTCAGTTGTGTAAAGAGATAACACAAAAAGAACAGGAACTGCGTCCTCATGCAATCATTGCCGAAATCGTTCACCTGCTGAAAACAGGCTGGGTAATATTCTGCAACGACCGGTGTTGAGTGAATATGAAATACCGTATATCGGGCGTTCCTCTTTGCCTCAAGACAAGCAAATTACCGTTGATGATTTATTTGTTTCGGTGCGAAACAACAGGATTGTTTTGCGCTCCAAGCGATTGAATAAGGAGGTGATTCCCCGGCTCAGTTCCGCGCATAACTTTTCCGCCAACAGTTTGCCTGTTTATCATTTTTTGTGTGACCTGCAAATGCAAAACGCAATTCCCGGAGTAAGTTTCGATTGGGGAACATTAAGCAGCGAGTATGAATTTCTTCCGCGTGTCACGTACAAAAATGTACTCGTAAGCCCCGCAAGCTGGAATCTGAAAAAAGACAGATACAAGGAGTTGCAGGAATGCGCTGAAGAAAAATTAATAGAAGTTGCAAAAGATTGGAGGCGAAAACTTCGCCTTCCCCGCCATATTGTTTTTGCTGAAGGAGACCAAGAGTTGGTTTTTGATTTGGAAAATTTGCTGTGCCTGAAAACTTTCAAGGCTGAACTGAAAAAGCATGAAGCAGTTTCGCTGCATGAGTTCATCTTCGACCCCGATAATTGTGTTGTGAAAAGTGAAGAGGGAGGTTTCACCAATCAGGTGATTCTGTCTTATTACTGTGAGTCGGAAAAACAAAATACTGCACAAATCAAGGCAACAAAAGCAGCCGGCATAAAGCGAACATTTTTGCCGGGCGATGAATGGCTTTACTACAAGATTTATGCAGGCGGCAAAAGTTCTGATATGCTGTTGGAAAATGTCGTTAAACCTTTAGTAAAGCAATTGCAGGCGCGAGGGTTAACCCAAAAATGGTTTTTCATCCGGTATGCCGACCCGCAGTTGCATATCAGGTTACGGTTGCATTTAAAAGAGAATACCGAACTGTCTGCTCTAATGAATGCCATTACGCGAGAGCTAAAACCCTATATGGCGCAGGGATTTATTTCTAAAGTGCAGTTGGACACTTACAACAGGGAAGTGGAGCGTTATGGAGGCGATTGCATCGGCATAGTCGAACAGTTGTTTTGGCGTGACAGCGAAAGCGTTCTCTCTCTGCTGTCATTATTTGGAAATGATGAAAGTAAGGTTTGGAAAGCGGCTATACTAAGCATTCACTATTTACTGAATGATTTTGGGATGACGCACAACGAGAAAAAGCAATTTGCATTCAGCAGCAGAAGCAGTTTTGCGGAAGAATTTGCCTTAGATAAGAAGCAGAATAAACAAGCCCGACTGAAATTGGATAAGAAATACAGGGAGCATACCACCACAATCCGCGAATTATTTAATCCGGATAAAGAGGAAAGTTATCGGGACATTCATGAAATTTTAAAGAAGCGTTCAGAAGCCAATAAAAATTGCATCAGTGAATTGCAATCAAAACTATCGCCAGAAGAATTGCTTGAGATGCTTGGCAGTTTCACGCACATGAATCTGAACCGTATTTTTTCCGGCAAACAACGTTTACAGGAAATGATTGTTTATGATTTCCTAAGCCGCTATTATACTTCAGTCATAAAGCATCATCATGCGGAAACTGCTTCTTGTTAATCACCAAGCTCCCGGTGACATTGTGATGCTGACAGCCGCAGTGAGGGATTTGCATTTGTGCTATCCCAATCAATTCATTACAGATGTAAGAACAAGCTGCCCTGCCCTCTGGCAAAACAACCCTTTCATATACGCCATTGAGTGATGCAGATAAGGATGTCCGAAAAATAGACTGCCATTATCCGCTGATTCATAAAAGCAATTGGCTGCCTTACCATTTCATTCATGGTTTTATCGAGTATCTGAATGAGCAGTTGAATTTGAGAATTAAACCCACCGCTTTTAAAGGAGATATTCATCTTTCAGATGATGAAAAAGAGATTCCGTTTCTCAAAGAGATTCCATCTCTCCGAGAGATGGAATCTCTTTGGCTTATCGTCTCAGGCGGCAAATATGATTTCACAATCAAGTGGTGGGATGCAAAGCGGTATCAGCAGGTGGTGGATTATTTCAAAGGAAAAATTCAATTCGTGCAGGTGGGCGAGGATAAACATCATCATCCTGCTTTAAACAATGTAATTGACCTGCGCGGCAAAACAGATTTACGGCAACTCATCAGGCTGATGTATCATGCGCAAGGGGTTGTAACTCCCGTAAGCCTGTTCATGCACCTTGCTGCTGCGGTAGAAACAAAAACGCGCATGCCGAAACAACGTCCCTGTGTGGTAATAGCAGGCGGGCGCGAACCCGTGCAATGGGAAGCATACCCGAATCATCAGTTTATACATACCATCGGGGCTTTGCCCTGCTGCGAAACAGGCGGCTGCTGGAAATCGCGCGTCAAGTTATTAAATGACGGAAGTGAGAATGACAAGCCCGATAAAATCTGCGTTGATGTTGTAAATGATTTACCGCGCTGCATGGAGATGATAACGGCAGGCGAAGTTATCAGAAGAATTGAAGTTTATTTTAACAACCGCAAGATGAAATTCCTTAAAAATAATGCGATGAAAAATCAGCAATCCTTAGGCAAAGAACTTTTACCCTCGAAAAAAAGAGGCTTATCGCGGCTCTTTCGTTTACGGATAAAAAGCCGTTCTGTAGTTGCATATTCCGGGGGTGCGCAATATTTTCCACCCGTAAAAGAAGCAGAAACAGATTTACTGTCGCCCGCTCCTGTCCGGACGCAGAGCAATTTTGCAATTGCTGATGAAAACCTGACAACTCAAACAGCCCTTACAATATCCGAGCATACTATGCGCAGTATTCCTGAATACCCTGAAAAATTTGAAGGCAGAGGCATTGTGATTTGCGGTGGCGGCATTCGCCTGTTTACCAGCGCGTGGGTGTGCATCAACATGCTGCGCAAGCACGGCTGCGCGTTGCCCATTCAACTCTGGTATTTAGGAGAAAAGGAAATGGACGAACAGATGAAAGCGATTGTTCAGCCATTGCAGGTGGAATGCGTTGACGCGCTTGAACTGCGAAAAACCATTCCCTCAAGAATTCTGAACGGGTGGGAGCTAAAGGCATACTCGCTGCTCAACAACCCGTTTAAAGAAGTTTTGCTGCTTGATGCGGATAATGTTCCCGTAGTGAATCCAGAATTTTTATTTGAAACGAATCACTACAAAGAAACAGGCGCAATTTTTTGGCCCGACCTCGGCAGACTGCAAAAAGAAAGAATGATTTGGAAGTTGTGTGGAGTGCCCTTTCGTGATGAGCCTGAATTTGAATCAGGGCAACTGCTCGTCAACAAAGAAAAAACATGGAAGGCATTGCGGCTGGCAATGTGGTATAATGAACATTCTGATTTTTATTACCAGCACATTCATGGCGATAAAGAAACATTTCATCTTGCGTTCAGGAAAACAGGTATTCCTTACGCTATGCCCGCGCATCCGGTGCTGTTGAAAGCAGGCACGATGTATCAGCATGATTTTGAAGGCAAGGCGCTCTTTCAGCACCGCAACGGACCGAAATGGAATTACCACAGCGAAAATCCCCGCCTGCCCGGATTTAAGTATGAGAAAGATTGTTTTGAATTTATCCGTCAGTTGCGCGAAAAATGGGACGGGATAATCGGCAGAGATTTTTCACGCAAGTCTGAAAAATTAAAAACGGCTATTCAGCGTCTTACAGCGCACACCTACGTTTACAAACGGGTAGGCTACGACATGCGCCCGATGACATTTCTGAGCAGCGGGAAAATCGGTGCGGGAAAAGCAGTATGCGAACAGCTTTGGGATGTGCAGGAAGATGGCGGGCAGGTGTGGCTGGATATTTTTTCAGAGCGGGAACTTACCTGTCGTTTGCAATTAAACAGCGATAATATCTGGCGCGGACAATGGTTAGCGCACGAGAAAATGCCTGTTGAATTGCTTGCGGAAAATGAAACAGGACATGCAATTCAGAATTTCAGAAGCAGGCATGACGTGGAGGCTGCGGGGAAATCGCATTCGGGCTTTTACTACGACACGCTGAAGGGCGAGCGCATCATAGTCGGACGAATGCTTGGCTCATTTTGGCTTGCGGCAAGAGAACACGACCCGGGCATAGCAGAGCATATCATGCGTGACGGATATTGGGAGTCATGGATTGCGCTGTGGATAATCCGCAACGTGAAGCCGGGCACAGTCTGCATTGACGCGGGAGCGAACTACGGCTACTTCGCTTTCCTGCTTGCGCGGCTTGGCTGCAATGTGATTGCCGTGGAAGCAAATCCTGAAATCATCCCGTTTCTTGAAAAGTCAGTCGCATTGAACAACTGCGAAAAACAGGTGAAGATTCTTGCCTCTGCCGCTTCTGCTGAACATGGCACGGCAAAACTGAACCTGAAAGAGCGCACAATCAACTCAACCCTCCTGGAAATTTCTACCCACCAGAGCTATGAAGTGGAAACAATACCGCTTGACAGTGTGAGTGAGCCAATAGGCTTTGTGAAGATGGATATTGAAGGAGCAGAAGAATCAGCATGGCGCGGAATGAAAGAACTGAAAAAAAAGTGCGTGACGCTGCTTGAGTTTGTACCCGACCATTACAAAGAAAGAGGCAAACTGTTTTTCGATGTCATGAATGAAACGCATCACATCAGTTATGTTGATTTTGCAGGCAATGAGCAGCCGTTGCACAGCCATGATTTTTTTCTCCATGATACCGAGCCGTTTCGGATGCTGGCGTTGAGGGTGAGGTAATTTGTTTGAAGATTAAGACGGTTAGTAAAAGGGGATGCAACAACAAGCATTTTTTTCCACAGCCAACACCCGCATATCTTCCTCCGTATAAACTCTGCTTGGCGTGTTTAATTCTTTATATTTGCGCAACTTTTTTCAAACCTAAACTCACTCATAAATGCAAGGGAAAGGACTTATTAAATTTTTTATCATCGCGCTCGTTGTGGTGTGCCTGGGGCAGTTGATGTTTTCACTCATCGGATGGAGAGTTGAAAATAAAGCGGCAGAGTATGCGCAGGAAAAGGCGTTGCCTGCCGGGAAATCGCTTGAATCAATTACTGCTCCAAAAGAACGCGACTCCATTGAAGTTGAATTGGCTTCTTACAAAAGACGCTATCTCGACTCCGTTTCAAAAGAAAATGTGGTTGACTTGCCCCTGTTAAAATTCACGTATGCCCAAGTGAAAAAGCAGCAGATTAAGCTCGGACTTGACCTCAAGGGGGGCATGAGCGTAGTGTTGCAGGTTTCGGTGGAGGACATCATCAAAGCAATGTCAAACAACAACAAAGACACCACCTTTAACAAGGCGTTATTGTTGGCAAAGGAAAGGCAGAAAGAAACACAGGACAATTTCGTGACCATTTTCGGACAAGAATTTCAGAAGCTTGATCCGGGAGCCCAACTTGCCGCAATTTTTGCCACCCCTGAAAATCAAGACAAAATCAGTTTCAACTCAACGAATGAAGAAGTGTTGCGCGTGCTGGATGAGCAGGCAAAAAGTAATGTCGGCATGACATTCAGCACGGTGCGCTCAAGAATTGACGCGTATGGCGTTGTGCAGCCAAACATCAGCTTGCAGGAATCTACAGGCAGAATATTTATTGAATTGCCGGGAGTTGATAACCCACAGGCAGCGCGTGATTTATTGCAATCCACCGCGAAGCTTGAATTCTGGGAAACCTTTCAGGTATCGGAACTCATTAACAAAGTAGCGGAAGCCAATAAGTTATTGGTGAGCATTCTCGGGTTGGTAGATACTGCAAAGATGAATTCCGCTTCAGCCGCAGGCGTTGACAGTTTGTTGGAACTTACCGAAACGCCTGTTGCAGCCGTTCTTGATTCAAACGCAGTCGCTCCTGATTCTTCTGCGCTTGATAATCTTTTGGGAACACAGGATAGCAACGACTCAACAAAAGCGAACGAAGAATTTGCCAACCAAAACCCGCTTTTTTCCGTGTTGATTCCGCCCGTAAATGAAACCGGTGAATTAGTGGTATCACCCAATGATGCTACCATTGGTTTTGCTCGTCCAGGCGACAGGAAGAAAGTAGATCAATATCTTGCTTATGAGCAGGTGCGTGCGCTTTTCCCGAAAAACATCAAGTTGTTGTGGGGAGCTAAAGCAAATGAAAATGGATTTTATCCGCTTTACGCAATCAAAACCCGTCCGAATGAAGACCGCGCTCCTCTTGAAGGAGATGTAATTCGTGATGCAACTCAGGACATCAACCAAAATCAAGGTATTTCTGAAGTGGTGGTGGATATGGTGATGAACAGCGAAGGTGCGAAAGTATGGAAGCGACTTACTTTAGAAAACTCACCGAAATCAGCAAACGAAAGAGGCAAGTGTATCGCCATCGTAATGGATAATGTGGTTTACACTGCGCCTGAGGTGCGCTCTGAAATACCAAATGGAAGGTCGCAAATCACCGGAAACTTTACTATTAGTGAAGCGAAAGCATTAGCGAGTATCATCAAAGCGGGAAAACTTCCGGCACCTGCCAGAATTATTCAGGAAGCTGTGGTGGGACCAACGCTTGGAGAGGAATCTGTAAGGGCAGGATTGGTGTCCTTGTTGTTGGCATTCTTAGCCGTCATTTTATTCATGGTGCTTTATTATAACACCAGCGGATTTGTGGCAGATATTGCGTTAACCCTTAACCTGCTGTTTATTATAGGAGTGTTGGTATCTTATGGCGCTGCGCTTACGTTGCCCGGTATGGCAGGTATTGTGCTCACGCTCGGTATGGCAGTTGATGCCAACGTGATCATCAATGAGCGTATCCGGGAGGAACTGGCAAAAGGAAAAGGATTGCGACTTGCTATTGCTGACGGATATACCGCCTCTTATTCTGCCATTATTGACGGCAACGTCACCACGTTGATTACTGCATTTATCCTCCTTTTTTACGGATTAGGTCCTGTAAAGGGATTTGCAACTACGCTCGTTATCGGTATCATCTGCTCCATGATTACAGCGGTGCTTGTTACAAGGCTCATTATTGATAACCTGCTTGCAAGGGACAAGACTTTGAAATTCACAACAAAATTGAGCGAAAATATTTTCCGTAACGCCAACTATGATTTCGTAGGCAAAAGAAAATATGCGTATATCTTTTCGGCATTACTTACTGTTGCCGGATTGACTTCCATCTTCACAAAAGGATTTGAACTGGGCGTTGATTTTAAAGGCGGACGCTCCTACGTGGTCCGTTTTGACAAGGATGTGAACACGCAGGATGTAGCATCTAATCTGAATACAGAATATGGAGCATTTCCTGTTGTGAAAACTTATGGAAGCGACAATCAGGTATTAATCACAACTGCCTATTTGATTGACAGTGATGATACTAAGACGGACAGCATTGTGGAAGCGAAATTGTATGACGGGGTTAAGTCGTTGTATAATCTGGAACCTTCAAAAGAGCAGTTTTTAAGCGAGTACAAAGTGCAATCAATTAAAGTAGGAGCTGCCATCGCGGATGATATTAAATCCGGAGCGTTTAAAGCAGGACTCCTTTCCCTGATTGCAATCTTTTTATACATCTTATTCCGCTTTAAGACCTGGCAATTCGGCTTGGGAGCAATTGCCGCAACCACGCATGATGCGCTGGTGCTACTTAGTGTATTTTCAATTTTCGGAGGATTGTTACCTTTCAGCACAGAAGTTGACCAGACATTTATCGCAGCTTTGCTCACAGTAATAGGATATTCAGTGAACGATACCGTGGTGGTGTTTGACAGGTTGCGCGAATACATTGGTTTACACCCCACCAAAGATTTCAAAACTGTTATCAACATGGCAATCAATAGCACCCTGAGCAGAACGGTGATGACGGGCTTAACCACATTGCTGGTTGTTATCGTGCTGATGATTTTCGGTGGAGAAGTGATTCGCGGATTCTGCTTCGCACTGATGATTGGAATCGTAGTCGGAACTTATTCGTCAATCTTTATTGCAACTCCAACAGTTATTGACTTGCAGAAAAAGAAGAAGTAAATGACAGGTTATCAAAAACAAAAAAGCCACGATTTCGGTCGTGGCTTTTTTGTTTTTGGAAATAAAGAATTATACAGCTTTCGATTTCAAACTTTCTTGCTTCACCTTGTTGTGGTCTTCAAGAAATTTTTTCAATCCAATGTCTGTAAGCGGATGGCTGAATAGTCCGTTAATAGCGGAGAGGGGACACGTCACCACATCGGCTCCCGCTTCAGCGCATTTCACGATATGCAAAGGATTTCTGATGGATGCGGCAAGCACCTGTGTCTTGTATCCGTGTATTTGATAAATCTGCACGATTTGCTCAATCAAGTCAACGCCATCCCAATTAATATCATCTAATCTGCCGATGAAAGGGGAGAGGTAAGTAGCGCCCGCTTTTGCGGCAAGAATTGCCTGCCCGGCTGAAAATATAAGCGTACAGTTTGTTTTAATGCCTTTATCTGTAAAATATTTGATTGCCTTGATGCCTTCCTTTATCATCGGCACTTTCACCACGATGTGTTTGTCAAGTGCAGCGAGTTTTTCGCCTTCCTCAATCATTCCTTTGAAATCGGTTGAAATCACTTCAGCGCTCACATCGCCTTTCACAATGTCGCAAATCTGCTTGTAGTGTTTCGCAATGTTCTCATCGCCCGTAATACCTTCCTTTGCCATCAGCGAAGGATTGGTAGTTACGCCATCAAGAATGCCATAAGAAGCAGCTTCTTTTATTTCGTTGAGATTAGCTGTATCAATGAAGAATTTCATGCGGGTGATTTTCGGCTAAAATAATAAATAGTCGTTAGTCGCCAGTGGTTAGCTGCAAGAGTCGCGTCTTTGCAAGACACAAGATTTAACGGGAAAGTAAATGGAGATGAAAAAAGGAGGTTACAAACACGGCTTAGTCGTCATTGTCCTCATCGCTTTTTTTCTTTTTCTTTTTGCCTTCATCCTCACCGTCTTCGCCTTCTATTCCTTCAAGGTCTTCACCGGGGAAGTTGTCTTCTTCGGCACCAAAGCCTTCTTCCGGTGTGAAAATATCTTCTTCATCTTCAGCTTCTTCGATTTTGAAGGGCTTGCGTAGATCCACTTTTACGAGATATACTACATCGGGTAATTCGATGGGCAGCACTGAAAATTTTTTGTTGTCAATGCCTTTCACTTCGATCAGGTCATGATTGTAGCCGTAGGGATATTTCCCCCGAATAATATCCACCACATCATTCGGCAACTTATCATAGCTGATGAGCAGGCGTTTTTTTCCGGTTTGTACTGTTGCAGGTCTCACCGGCTGGTTATGCGGCACACTTGCTTTCTCTTTTTTTCCCTTTTCTTTTTTCGCTTTCGTCACTTCAATATTTTTTACTTCGGTTTTTACAGGATACTGTTTCGGTTCAGGTTTCTTCACTTCTTTTTTAGGGGCTACAGCTTTCTTCACAGGCGCTTTCTTAGCTGCGGCTTTCACGACTTTTTTTGTCGCCTGCTTTTTCTTTACAGTTTCTTTTTTCTTTTTTGCCACGTTTGTTGTTTTTGTGCGTGCCTAAATTAAAAAGTTCTCTTAAAAGCTATCAGCAAAGATTACACCTTTTGTCGCAATTCAAAATTCATTTTTATTCAGGGTTGAAATTTATTTGAATTAATTGAAACCTCCAGTAAAATCTTACTTACAAAAGAAAAAGAGTGTTCAATCTAAAGTACAGAAAGCAAGCGCTGAAGCATCGGCTCTTTATCCGAGGTCTGATAGTTTAGCTGTATGAAAGAAGCTGCATTTGTGAACAATCAGCGCATTTTCCTCCTGCCATGTGCAGTTGTAAATAAAAAAACTCCGGAGTTTTTGCCCCGGAGTTTTTTTATTTTTTCTTTCTATTAACTAAAAGTTTTCTATTTGGAAATTGCTTCGGCTTCCGGTTTTTTTGCCACGTGAAACACAAAATGACTATCCAGCCGCAAATGGTAGGAGGTCTCTTTCATTAAAAGCGTTCCTGTTTTTGATTGCTGCAACATCAATATTAAATCTCTTGCAATTGCTGAAACACCAATGTTATTTGATGCTTTGTCTCCTAATGTTTCCAAAGAAAAAGCATACCCGGATTTAACGCCTCCAACGGCTTTAAATTCATGGTCTGATAACTGGTAGCGCTGTGGCTCCTGCGTTGCCCCTTTCATTAATTGCAGGATAGCAGGTCTGTATTTATTCCAAAGGGCGAAATAACTCTGTGATTCGATAGCCATATGAGTGCTTTAACTTTTTTTAGTTTCTCTGCAAATTTATTTCAATGGCATCAAAAAATTTAGCTTATTTTATTACAACTAAATTGGGGTATAAAGGACGCCAAAGCGCTTCTAATATCTCAAGGCTTCTCACCTGAATAACAGTTTTTTCATTGAGGCGGGCTTTAAAATTTGGCATCAACACCTTTTGGAGTTTATTTACTTTAGTCTTAGGTCTTCCTCTTCCTGATTGTGTTTTCCCCATTTTCATAGCAGAATGTTTTAAAGAACATGAAATGATTCAAATCAACTTTTTCAGGCAGCAGTTTAATTTCAGGTTTGGAAGAATATCAAAAGGATTCACCCCTAAGTGGCTGGAATCGGTGTGACAAATTTTCGCGGCAGAAAGTATTAAAAAAAAATTCAGGTTGGAGGAAAAGGAATTCTTATTTAATAGAACTGAATAAAACCAAAATGTAAAATGAACTTGAACAACCGCAAAGGTAATCTTTTAACAGGGATTATCCTTTCTTTATATTTTCAACTGTGCAAACGATACTTTTAAATTGTCTCACCAATTAAGATGTAAAAAGTTTATGTCATCAGGATGATGAGTAGTAGCCATAATTTATAATCACGACCGTATCGCGTCAACAGGTTTCATCAGCGAAGCAGACAATGCCGGAATGAATCCCGCAATAACGCCAATCAGAATAGATAAGCCAACACCGGTAAAAATATTTTCAAAGGAGAGCGTGAAGGAAAATTCAATTTCAGCCACCACCCGGATGAGCCTTTCTAAAACAAGCGATTCAATAAATACAAGCAAAAGCCCGACAAGTCCGCCCAATACGCATAACACAACGGCTTCGGTAAGAAACTCTACAAGAATGAAAAAGCGTTTTGCGCCCAGCGCTTTTTTAATGCCGATGAGATGGGTGCGCTCTTTCACGCTTACAAACATGATGTTGGCAATTCCAAAGCCGCCTACAAGTATGGAAAAGATGCCGATAGCCCAGCCTGCTTTATTGATGAGGCTAAACACAGTGCTTATCAGGTTGCCGATAATGCTTACTTCGTTGAGCGCAAAATTATCATCCTGTTTGGGGCTAAGCTTCCGCACCGAGCGCATCACGCCCCTTGCTTCATCTTTTAGCTCTTCGGAACTTACTCCTGCTTTCGCTTTCAGCGCAATAAAAGGCTCATTCCATGTATCCACGTCAACAATGGTTTTTATGTAGTTGTAGGGTAAAATCATATTGTTATCATCGCTAAACCCGATGATGTCTTCGCCTTCTTTTTTCAGAACGCCAATGATGGTTGTATTTCTATCGAGCAGTTTAAATTTTTTGCCGACTATGTCGGTTTGCCCGGGAAACAATTCGGTAGCGATATTATTTCCAATGATGGCGACATTTGAGCCGAGTTGCGATTCGGAGAGCGAAAAGTAGCGCCCCTGCTCAAATTGCCAGTCTTTGATTTTTTCATACTCATGCGAGGTGGCGAAAATGTCCACATCTTCCACTACGTTACTGCCTTGCTTGGCTGTTTTCCCTTTCACAAAAAGCATAATGGCAACTCCATCGGCATGGGTGAGTTTTTCCTGCAATGCCTTGAATTCATAATAGTCGGCTTTCGGTCGTCTGAGATATTTCCACTGATTTTCCTTTGGGTCTTCATTCCAGGGAAAGCGCTGCACATAAATCACATTTTCGCCTAAGCGCTGAAAGCTTTGTCGCACATTCTTTTCAAGTGAATCCACCGCAGAAAAAACCGTGATGATGCAGAAGATGCCGATGGTGATGCCGAGCACGGAAAGGAAGGCTCTCAATTTATTGCTGGCTAATTCATACAAGGCACCCGCAACACTTTCCTTTAATAATTTAAGTAAAATCATCTTCCAAAAGGTCATTGCAAATTAGACTTTAAATAGTGTACTTTTGCACCTTAAATTTTTAAAGCACAACGATTTATGAAGCTTTCACAATTTAATTATCACCTCCCCACTGAGTTGCTTGCTCAATATCCTTCAAAGCAAAGAGATGAATGTAAACTGATGGTGGTTGACCGGAAAACGGGCAAAATAGAGCATAAGGTTTTTAAAGACGTAATGGGTTATTTCGGTGATGGCGATGCGATGATTGTGAACAATACGAAAGTGTTTCCCGCAAGACTCTATGGCAGAAAAGAAAAGACAGGCGCGAAGATTGAAGTGTTCCTGCTACGCGAGTTAAATCATGAAATGAAGTTGTGGGATGTGCTGGTGGACCCCGCAAGGAAAATTCGCGTGGGCAACAAACTTTACTTCGGGCAAAACGATGAATACTTAGTGGCTGAAGTAGTGGATAACACCACTTCACGCGGCAGAACCATCCGCTTTTTGCATGATGGGGATGCAGATACCTTCAAGAAGGAATTATACAACATGGGTGAAACTCCGCTTCCTAAGTATATCAAAAGAAAGCCGGAAGAAAGTGATAAAGAACGCTACCAAACGGTGTTTGCAAGAGAAGAGGGAGCGGTAGCAGCGCCTACGGCAGGCTTGCATTTCAGCAAGGAATTATCAAAGCGGATGCAGATTAAGGGTGTTGATTTTGCAGAAGTTACTTTGCATATCGGATTGGGAACTTTTCGCACGATTGATGTGGAAGACCTTTCAAAGCACAAGATGGATGCGGAATATTTCAAGGTGGACGAAAAGGCGGTGAAGATTGTAAACAAGGCGAAAAACCACAAGAAGAAGATTTGCGCGGTGGGCACAACTGCGGTTCGCGCTGTAGAAACTGCAATCTCTGCGGATAAATACATGAAGCCGATGGAAGGCTGGACGAATTTATTTATTCATCCCCCGCATGATTTCGCAATCCCGAATGCGATGATTACCAACTTCCATTTACCAAAATCAAGTTTGCTGATTATGGTTTCTGCTTTCGCAGGATATGAATTAGTCCAGGAAGCCTACAAAGTGGCAATCAAAAACAAGTACAAGTTCTTCACCTACGGTGATGCGATGCTCGTTATCTAACGGAAACCTCAGAACATTTTAGTTAAGAAAGAAAGATGCTTTGTGTTGATGTGCTTTAAATACATAAAACTCAACAAGGCAATTTCATCGCAAAAAATCAACGGTAAACTAAAAACTGTAAACTGAAGACTAATATTCGTCTTCGTTGAAGAAGAAGTCTTCTTTGGTGGGATAATCTGACCAAATGTCTTCGATGCCTTCATAGATTTCACCTTCGTCATCCAACTCCTGCAAGTTTTCAATCACTTCAATCGGAGCTCCAGAACGAATGCAAAAATCAATCAATTCATCTTTTGTAGCCGGCCAAGGCGCGTCTTCTAAGTGTGATGCCAGCTCAAGTGTCCAGTACATATTGCTGTTACTTTTTTTTAAATTCGGTGCAAATATAGAGTTTAATCCAAGACATCCTAACGTAAGTTTTTTGAAATAGTTTCACCCTGTGGATAAGAAGTTTATAGCTCTGCCGCCTGCTTCATAATAACACGCTCCACTTGTTCTCCGCATCAAGCCTATAGCAGAGTCCATTGCTCATTTCATGCGCGGTTTTTCCTGTTTCAGGATGCGGGTAGCTTTTCATTTCATAAATCCTCACTCCATTGTTTTCGCGTCTCAGATATAAAAGCAGCGCAGCCATCGTGGGCGGAATTTCGTGCAGCCATTGCTCATCTGATTCTTTAACGAATGCCTGACTCATACTGTTGTAAAGATAATGCCCGGGACGCTGCGCATGAATCCCGTACGTACGCATGTGCGTCAACCTAATTTTGATAATTCTGCTCAAACTCCTTTCTGTGCTTTGATTTCAGTGTTTCTGTTGTCACAAATTTATTTCACCCCTTCGGGGTTTTGGATACCCACTTTTTTCGTTACTATAATAATTTCACCCCTTCGGGATTGACTGCATTTAACTCAGAAGGAGTAACATTATTATAGAAATAAATTGACTGAATCACCCTAAAATCCCGAAGGGATGACATAAAACTATGGTTCTTAGGTTGACGCAAATGCGTACGTACGGGATTGCTTTGTATTTCCAATGAGGTGCATCTTGCAGGAGGCAGGGGATTCAATAAGTTTGCAAGCGCATGCAGTCGAAAGACTGCGCCCTATCCACAATCACAAGAGTCTCTATGGAACCTTGCGATAACTGAGGACGATTTCCTTATCTTGGGAGACTGATTAGTTACCTTATTATTAATACGAAATTGCAAAGCAGGAAACATGCTGGGTTTAAAAAATATTTCCACCTTACATGGCAGATAGTATAAAGATTGTTGACATTATTATAACCAATATCCTTGAGGGCAAAAGTGATAAGGCTGAAAAATTATTTTTGGACAAGGTGTTTAATATAAAAGAACTAACCCATTACGCTTATCTTCAACAAGATTTCAAGGACTACTTAGGAAAATATTCTTACCTCCATTTCGGGAATAATGAAGGTTATATTGAAGATTTTGACGCGTATGACTCATTTAATTCAGATAGAAATATTATCGAAGTAATATTTGATGCTCATAAGAACATTATAAAAAAAACTATTATAATGCGATAAGAGAGTTGATGGCAATAGGACAATACCTCTCTGCAAATAGCAAGCTAAATGAAGAAATGGTAGTCGCTTATTTCGCCTTAATCTTTCTTTTAATTACAGACTGCCGACAAAGAAATTCCTTTGCTACCTTCCAATACGAGAAAGCTTTCAAAAATTTTACAGCGGGGTTGTATCAAAAAGAGCCAATAAAATTTCAGGAATTAGGTCTTATTGCTTTTAGGGATTTCAAAAGCCTGGTTTTAAAAAAACTAAAGAATGAAAATGATGGTCTTTCAGTTTTTGAAGTGGAATTTATAAGGAAACCAGCGGTCAAAGAAATTAATCAGGAAGATATTGATAAGGCAATAAATGAGTTCAACAATCAATTAGGAAAGTTGGTAGGTATTGAAAAGGTAAAAGGAGAAATAACAACGCTTATTAATTTTGCCAAAATAAACCTTATCAAAAAGCAAAGAGGAATAAAAGTCCCCAATGTTACTAAGCATTTAGTTTTTACTGGTAATCCGGGTACAGGTAAAACTACCGTTGCAAGGCTGCTGTCAGAAATATATCACAATCTGGGTCTATTAAGCAAAGGTCATTTTGTTGAAACGGAGAGAAGTATGTTAGTAGGAGAATATGTTGGGCATACAGCAACCAAAACAAAAAAGGTTATCGAAAGTGCTAAAGGAGGAATACTTTTTATTGATGAGGCTTATAGTTTAGTTCCAGGGACAAATACTGATTTTGGAAATGAAGCCATTGAAACAATTCTAAAGTTGATGGAAGATTTTCGGGATGATTTAATAATAGTTGTTGCAGGGTATCCAGATAAAATGAATAATTTCCTTGATTCAAATCCAAGACTCAATTCGAGATTCTCAACTAAAATTCATTTTGAAGACTATACCGTTTCACAACTCTCGCAGATTTTCGAACTGTTTGCAAAAGAGTATGATTACAAAGTTGAAAAAGCCGCACTACTTAAACTTTCAGAAAGACTGCAATCATTAACTAAGTCGCAAAATTTTGGCAACGCAAGAGAAGTAAGAAACATCTTTGATGAAGCAATCAAAAATCAAGCGAACAGGTTAGCTGCTCAAACTGAAATCAAAGATGCTGACCTCTTCGTTCTGAAAGAACAAGATATTGAATAATACTCGCCTTCACCTGATGAAACAGAATAATTTCTTATTGAAGAATGAGCAAATTAAAATTTCAGAATTGAAATAATATGGGGCATCATTACGTATCTCGTTGCCAAATACGAAACTTCTTCAATGATGAAGAGGGTAAAATTTACATTTACAATAAAGTCTTTAATAAATACAGATATTATCAGGGTGTAGGTTCTATATTCAGTGAAGACGGTTCTAATACTCGCATTGTAGATGACTTGCCTGATAATTCCTCTTTAGAAAAAGATTTAAAGATTTCGTACGAAGACAATTTTGATGAAAATTTTCAGGTTATCGTCAATTCCATCTGTAACAAGACAATAACATCCGAAGTTCAAGAATCAGTGATAGAGCTTGCTAAATACGGGATTGCCGGAGAAATAAGGATACCAGAAGAGAAAAGAAAGCAAAAGGAATTAATTGCTGATGCCCTTTTTAATCAGATATTGCCCGGAGCAATAGATAGTTTGAAGACTGAATTAGAGGCTTTAAAGACCAGAGTTGAAAGAACGAAATATCTGAATTCTCTGAATTATTCAGATTTTGCTGATACTGTATTTGAAAAAATGAGAGGAATCAATTTTGTTTTGTATGTTATTAAATGCGACCAATTTTTTCTTTTTCCAGACAGACCTTCTATAACAAGAAGAGACAGGATCAATGATTATTATAATCCTGACATTAAGGAAATATCTATGGTCGGCATTCCGCTTAGTAGTAAAATTTATCTACACTCTGAATCTAAAAAGTTGAGAGTTGTTCCTGACAGAATTGTAGAATTAACCACAGCAGATATTCCTAAAATTGAAAAAATAAATTTCTGTCTTTACAGCCAAGCTATTGAAAGAGTGTCTTGCGAGAGTGAAAATTTTTTGAAGAACTTTATTTCGAACATTGATAGAATAAAATATAGTCTTTCGCTAATGTCCGACTAAAATTTGAAAGGGTGAGCTAAAATAGTTCACCCCGATACTGGCGCAAGCATTCTATATAGCGCAATGTGTACGCTTGTGCCAATCATCCTTGAGCGTCCGCTCACTTGATAACCCCCTATCATTTTTGCCTTTACTCTAAATTACCGCTATGAGCCGGAAATACAAATTCAGAGCTAACAGCCAACTCTATTTTGTCAGTTTTGCAACAGGCACTGCCTTTGCTAAAGCTACGGTAACAAGCCGGAAGCTTTTTGTTGCTATCCTACAAGGCATACCCATGCAGGCACAGCGGAGGATAATATTACACTACATCTTTTCGCACGCATCCTTCCATCTCCAAGATGAAATCAGCTCCGTAAGCCATTGAGGGTGTTTGATAGCCTGCTTTAAAATTTCCGTTTAACACATTTTGAGCAATAGCCACAGAGGTCATCGCTGTGAGCGTATAACCCTCCGGTGTTTCTTGCGTGCTGATACAAGTTTTTCCGGCAGCATTCGTCACCTTTCCCCAGAAATAGCTGCGTGATTTTCCTCTGCGGGTATCGGAAGGTCCGGGAGGTCCGCTTTCGATTCGTTTCTTTAAATATTGCCTGACAGTTTTTGTGCGGAGCAGCCAGCCCAGCGCATTTGCAAAGCGCATCGCTAACACCATTTTTGAATTCGCGCCAGTATAAATTTCAATATCTGGAATGCGGGTGCTGCGCCATGCAGTAGCAACATCGCCCCACGGAATACAAACGGTGAGCATCTTCTTTCCTCCGAAATCAATCTCCAGTGTTTTATGCGCATTGGGCACAACGAGAATTTTTCCGTTTTTACGCACCGCGCCTCCTCTGCCGAGATTTTCAACTGCTGTTTTTGCTGTGCCTTGCGACAATCCGCTGCCGCCAGCAAATGCCATTTGCAATTGCGTTGCATCAGGAAGCCGCTTTTTCAAATGAGCCGCAAGACAATCTGACGGCACCACATCAAAGCCCGCGCCCGGCATCACCATGATTCCGGCTTCCTGCGCTTGCTTGTCATAGGAGGCGCATCGCTCAAACACTTCTATTTCGCCTGTGATGTCTAAGTAATGCGTTTTGTTTTTCAGGCAGGCTTCCACCATCGGTTGCGAAGTAAATTTGAAAGGTCCAGCAGCGTGCAGCACAACCTTTATTCCCTCTAATCCTTTTTGAATTTCATTTTGATTATCGAGCGCAAACACCCTGTGGTCAAGGTTGTAGCGTTGCGCCAATTGCTGTACAAGAGGCGCATTACGCCCGGCAATAATGGGTTTCAAACCCTTTTCTAAAGCCCGCTGAATAATCAACTGACCCGTGTAGCCATTTGCTCCGTATAAAAGAATCATGGTTTTGGTGTTTTGGAAATTTCCAACATGTTCGGAAAATACGGAGAGTTTTTGATTTATTTCATTGTAAGAGGTTTATTTATGAAATTCTTCACTGCCATTCTTTATTGCTTCTGCTTTTTTACAACTGCATTTTCTCAAGAAGTCGCAAGTCTTGAACTGCTGAAAACCATCTCAGGAAAGATTACGCCTAAATCCATCACCAATGATGGCAATGGGCGTTTTTATGCGCAGAACATGATGTACTCGCACAACATCACGGTTTACGACAGAAATTTCAAGCTCATAAAAACCATATCGGATAAAGTGGATTTAGCCGACTATGGATATACGCAATATGATACTACCGTGAGCGGCTCACCTGTGGAAGCTGCGGCAAGTCATTGCGGAAAATACTTGTGGGTCACCAACTACCAGATGTTTGGCGAAGGCTTCGACAATCCCGGGAGCGACAAATGTAAAATGAGCAAAGACTATGATAGCAGCTTCGTTTATAAAATCAACACGCAAACACTGAAGATTGAGGCTGTCGTGCAAGTAGGTTGTGTTCCAAAATACATTGCGGTAACTCCGAACAACAAATATGTTCTCGTTACCAATTGGTGCAGCGGTGATTTGAGTCTCGTAGATGCTGATTCGTGTAAAGAAATAAAACGCATTGACATGGGTTCTTATCCTCGCGGCATTGCGGTGGATTTAAAATCTGAGTTTGCTTACGTAGCGGTGATGGGCGGGAAGAAAATTATTAAAGTGAATCTTGCTGATTTCAGCATTACTTCGCTTCAGGATGTCGGAAAAAATCCCCGCCATCTCTGCATTGACTCAAAAAATAAATATCTCTATGCTACGCTCAATGGCGAAAATCGGGTTGTGAAGATTGACCTCAATTCATTTGCAGTGGTTGATTCCGCAACTACGCAAACAACTCCGCGCAGCATGTCAATTTCGTCTGACAATTCCTTGCTCTATGTCACCAACTACGCAAGCAACAGCCTTAGTGTGATTCGCACCGACAGTATGAAATCCATTCAAACAATTTCAACTGGTAACCACCCTATCGGTGTCACTTGCGATGCAGGCACAGGAAATGTTTGGGTGGCGTGTTACTCGGGCAGCATCCAGGTGTTTAAAAATGTTCCATCTAAAAAAGTTATACCTGAAACTGTTGTGGTAAGCACTGTAGATAAAAGAGAAGATGTTTTCATCTATCACATCATTGTTGGCGCATTCAAAGAAGAACAGAACTTGAAAAAGATGCTGAACAAATGCGCAAAGGCAGGCTACAAACCATACATCATCAATCCTGATGACAAGCTGAAGAAAGTAAGCTGTGCAGGTTTTGAAAATAAAGAAAGCGCAGTTGCTGCTTTAGAGAAAATTAAAGAAAAGTTTGGCGAAGGCGTTTGGCTTTGCAAGCAATAGCATAATCAATAAGGCGTGTTCTTCTTATCGTACTTCAACTGCTTGAAGTCCGTTTCTTTCACCGCATCTTTTTTACCAAGGTAAGTCCAATAGATGGCGTTCGTATATTTTGCAAAAGCTTTGTTCATCTCATCCAGCGTAAGCGCATTTACTTTTTCTGAAAATGTTTCCGCCAGCTTCCAGTCGCCTGCCACCTGCATCATGCCGAGCGTTTGTGATTGCGCTGCCGATGTTTCCTGCCCCATGTAGAAGTTGGTGAGAAAGGAGAGCTGGGTATTTTTCAATTCTATATCAGTGAAACCTTTCACTTTGATTTCATTAATTAAATCAACCATCACCTGCATGGACTGGGCCGGGTCTTGCGTAGTGATATACAGCACACTGTAAGGACTGTTGATTACGCCCGTTGAATAAAAAGCTCCGGGCGCATACGACAAACTTCTTTTGGTTCTTAATTCCACGAAAAACTTATCCTGCAAAATATTCATCGCCATACGTAATGCAACCGCATCCTTATCGCTCATAGCAGGCGCAGTGAATAAACCTCTGAGATAATTCGTTGCGATGTCACGGTCTTCAATATGCACTCCTGACTCGCGGATTACCTGGCGCGGCTCTTTGGTTGCCGGTGTGCCTTCGCGCATCTTCACGAGCGATGCTTCAATCTTTTTCTTTAAATCTTCTTCCTGCACATTTCCAACAACCACGATGAAACATCTTTTCATCCCGATGGTGTTTGTATAATAGTTCTTTGTTTCAGCCACTGTTAGCTTTTGCAAACTCTCTGATGTGCCGTCAGGCTGCTTGGAATAATTTTTCCCTTCAAATACATTTTCCATTGCGAGTGTGCGCAGGTGCGCGTCTGGGTCTGACTCAATGTTTTTTGCCGTGGCAATCAGTTGTTCTTTGATGATGTTGAATTCCTTCTCATCAAACGCAGGATTCAAAATCGCGTCAGTAAACAACTCCCATGACTTGTTCCAAAACGTGCCGAGGCAGGTCATCTCGATGCTGCCGAAATCATACGTTGTTGCGCTAGCGAAATGCGCTCCAATTTTTTCCGCTTCGGTTTGAAAAGCGATTTTGTCGAGTGTCTTTGTTCCACCTTGAATGGCAGTCATCAATGCCAGTGCTTCAATGCCTTCCTGCTCTTTGGAATAATTCGCTGTGCCGCCATCTACAAACATGCGTACGCTGATTACTTCTTTAGGGGAAGGCTTGAAAATCACTTTGATTCCTCCGGCTGTGAATTCTCTTGTTTGAGCAGGAAGATTCAGAACTCCTGCAAGTAGAAATAAACTGAGGTTGATATAAATTCTCATCGGGAATTAATTTACTTGTTCAAAAAAGTTTTCAAATCACTCACGCCCATGCCTTCCGCCATTTGTGTGGGCATGAGCAAACCAACGGCTGCGGGCTGTCCTTTGATATAAGTCTGCACGTAGCGTTTGATGTCTTCGCGGGTCACGTTTTGCAACTGCTTCACATAGCCCGTGTAATAATCAATGCTCGCAGAAGCCCACCAATAGGTCACCGTATGCACAAAGTCAGAGGTGGCTTCTTTCCCGTAGGCATCATCAATAGCGAGCATATTCTTTGCGATTTGCAATTGCTCATCCGTGAAATAATCATCGCTATCCCATTGGGCGATTTGCTGTTCGAGCGCTTCATACGCCTCTTTCACTTTTGTGGGGTGCGGCACAAGGATGATATTAATCGGTCCCGTGTATTTGCAGGTTTGGTAACTCACGTTCACCTGCAAGGCAAGCCCTTTGTCAATCAACTCCTGCTGCAATTTGCTTGATGCCTGTTGTAAAATATAAGAGAACACATCAGCCGCATAAGTTGCCGGGATGTCTTTGCGCGTGTCAGGACCATGCATGCCAATCATGAATATCGGCATCTGCGCATTGTCATTTTTCGTGAGGAAATAATTTGTCTTCTCCAAAGGTTTGAACGCAGGTATCGGATATTTCAAGAACGGGTCAAAGTCAGAGGGAATCCAGTCGCCATAGAGCGCCTGCACTTTTTGAAACACCTCATCATGCTTCACATCACCCGCCACCACGATAATGGAATTGTTCGGGTAATAATATTTCTGCTGGATGATGCGCATTTTTTCTGGCGTGGCGGTCATAATAATATCATGGTCGCCAATCACATTCTTGCGGCTATAATGCTCGCCCCACAGTTGCCGCGCCATATCATCGCGCAGAAAGAAGAACGGGTTTGACTCGTTGCGCTGAAACTCCCCATCCACCACGGGGTTTTCTTTTTTCATTTCTTCTTCCAGAAACAGCGGATAACGAATAGCTGAATTCATAAACTTCAATCCTTCATTCAGCTTCAGGTTGCTGAGCGTGAGGAAATAATTTACGCGCTCGTTTGACGTAGTGCCGTTAAACGTGATGCCCAACTCGTTCACTCTGTCCATAAATGCCTCCTGCGAAGGCAGGTCTTTGTTCGCCTTAAAGAACATGTGCTCATACAAATGCGACAAGCCATTGTATTCCGGGTCTTCGCAGTAAGAGCCGTTGCGCACGCAAACCTCGATGGTGGCAAGCGGCACCGAGTTGTCCTCAATCACGAGTACCTGCAAGCCGTTGTCAAGCTTGTTGAAGAAAAAATTATCGGGCAGCTTTTCCGCGCGGGCATTCCACGCAAAAAGCAAACACAGAATCAGTATTAAACTCCTCATAATAGTTGTTAGTTTGTGCCGCTAAAATAATGGTTCGCTCTCGTATCCCGAAAGGGAATTAGACAGACTGAAGAAATCGGAAGATGAACGGGTGCATGAGGGGCAGTAAGCTGTAAATAAATTACTTTGCATGACGTGAGAATGACGTTTTGAAAATGAAGCTAAAAAATCAACTTTTTCAAAGTGGTTTTTTGTCATATCGTCATTGTGAAAGGCTTTGCGACCAAAGCAATCCAAAATTTTAATGCGCCATTATGAAAACAGCGAAGAATCTCCTCATCAAAGTCGCTGTTATTTTGGAGTTGCTTCGTAGGACTATAAATGACGTTAAGATGGAGAGTCCGCACTCAATCTATTCGCTTTATCTCCAACTTGGCAGGAGTTTCGCTGCCTCCGAAAATCGCCACCTTGTTTGTTTCTGATTCGAGCGTGTAGTATTTTTTGCTATGGCGGTTCACGTCTAATTCCGCATTTACATAACTGTCAAGGTTTACATACACAAGATTGAAATCACGCATCTCCCATTCGCCCGTCACGGAGTAGATGATGGAATCATTGCGCGTGTAGGTGCCGGTGCAGGTGTTGTCGTCTTTGAAATCAACAATGTATTGGCAGCATGTAGAATTAGAAACATAATCATTCAGGAAAACTTCCATCGCGTTGAAATCATTATGATTCAATTCCACTTTTGTTACTTCCCAAGTTCCTTTTATGATTTTGTTTTCCTGAATTTTTTCGCAAGAGGAAAAACAGGCTGTAAGAAAAATTAAAAAGAAGAATGAAGAGTTGATGCGCATGGGAAATTATCTAAGAAAACAATTTTTTAAACGCGCTGCCGCTTGCCGCTGCAAAGCCACCAACAATTCCTGCCAATACTCCTCCAAGCAAAATGAGTGCTGTAGGGCTGCCGATTTGCAACATCGCAGCGATTTTTTCAGAGAGCAGCGAAGCGGTGTTCATGTCAATGAACCACGCATACACCCACCATACGAGCGCAGTGCCGAGCAAGCCGCTGAGAAAAGAGAAGAACAACGATTGTGAAACAATAATGCCAATGAGAAAAGCTGCAAGCGCGAGCGACCACCAGGGCAGCACGATTTGCAGCAGCAGACTTGCGATTGCAGTAAGCGCGATGGAAAGCAGGAATTTCATTTTGCGGGTGTGATGGTTTTTGTGAGAAGAATGTTCTCGTTAGTTTCTGATTCATTTTTCAAAAAAACGAGCGTGTTGTATTCGCCCTTCACCCACTTGTCAGTGAAGTTGGAATAAAACGGGCTGCCGGGATTTCCAGATTGTCCGCCCGGATAAATGCCATAAGCCTCCCCTCCTAATTCCACCACCATGCGCCACGAACCGCCATGCGTTTTGCTTGTGGCATTTACGATATGATAGTTTCCGCCAATGGCAAGGTTCTTTACATAAAACGGCTCAATCGGCAGCCAGTGCGCGAGGCGCGTGCCTTTGTAGGTTGCCCACTCCAAAGTGAGTTTCGTAGAGTCGCTCCATTTGTCTAAGTAGGTTACGCTTTGTTTAAACGATTGCGTCAACAAATCGCTGAGCGTTTCTTTTTCCGGTGTTTGCTGATTGTCGGTGAGCACATTGTCAGGTGCGGTGATGATGTAATTCACCGTGTTGTAAAAATCAGGCGCAGTAAGTCCCTTTTTTTCTTCTGGTAAAAATTCATCCCACAATAACTCATAAAATTTATCCCACCATAAGGTGAAGTAAGTAGGAGCAGTAAGGTCTTTTTCATTGTAGAAATTCCATGCTGCTAAATCACTGAATGTTTTTTTCTCAATCTCTGAAAGCGAAGCAGGGTTAATCTTCGTCAGCAAATAGGGCAACACTTCGGAAGCCATTAAGTTGGAATTGTCGTTTTGCAGTTTCATTAAATCTTCTGCTGAGAATTTTTCTTTCGAGGAAAGCACATTGTTGATTCTGCGGTTGCGATAGTATTCATAGAGGCCATGATAATAATAAGGATAGGTGGTGTCGGTGGGATGCTGGTTTGCAGAACTCACAAATCCGCGCTCCGGATTTTTCACCTGCGGATTATCCGCAAAGGGAATGAATCCGCGCCACTCGGTTGCCGAAGTAGTTCCATCCTGAATAAACTTTCCTTCATCAGGCTTGCGTAAAATAAATTTACCCTGCTCTTTAATAGCGATGTCGCCACTCACGGAAGCGAACACAAAATTCTGCCCGGGACATTCGTAATAATTCAGCGCGTTGATATAGTCGTCATAATTCTTTGCGCGGTTCAGCAGGTAAAAGGTTTTCAACTCGTTTGATGCATCGTGCGCTGTCCAGCGCAAGGCGACTGGGTACGGGTTGTCGTAAAATTTGAATTGAGCATCATAGGTAACAGGACCATGATGCGTGTAAACAATCGTGTCATAATAAGTTTCTCCGTTACGGATTTTTATTTCCTCTACAATCTTTTTTGTGGGAAGATATTTCCCGTCATAGCGATATTCATTTTGTGAGGCATCTTTAAATTCAATGCGATACCAGTCTTTCACATCCATGCTGCCATTGGTAACGCCCCATGCGATATTTTCATTGAAGCCAATGGTGATACCGGGCGCGCCCGGAATTGTTACTCCATAGGCATTCACTCCCGGAGCGTTCATCTGCAATTGATACCAAATTGAGGGAAGGTGCAATGCAAGATGCGGGTCATTGCAGAGCAGCGCTTTTCCAGTTGCAGATTTTGCGGGCGACACCGCCCAGTTGTTGCTTCCAAGATTCGCTTCGGGTTTTTCAAACGGGCTTGGAATGAAAGGTTGATGTGTTGAAAATGATTGCACCTTTGAAGATGAATCTGCCGCAAGTGATTTTGTGAATGGCGTTCCCACCGGAATAATCGGGTCAATGCCTTTTGGGAAATCGGCAAACAATAATTCAAAGGTTGGACGGTCAAGGAATTTTAGCGCATTGGTATATTCAAAATCATATTCTCTGCCCGTGAGCATGTTTGACATATACTTGAGCAGCAGCGCGCTGTTATAAGGAATCCATTCTTCAGGAGCATAATCAAGCAGTTTGTATTCCAAAGACAGGTCTTTGTAATCAAGCGAGTTGATGTAAGCATTTACTCCCTCCGCATAAGAATTGAGAATTGTACTTGCAACGGTATCTGTTTCAAGGTGCTCAATTGCTTTTTTTGCTGCGTAAGGCAAACCGATGCGCCTTGTAGTTCGATCATACTTAAGTGCTTTGTCACCGACTAATTCTGAAATTCTTCCGCTTGCACCCAAAATCATAAACTCCATTTGCCAAAGGCGGTCGCGCGCGGTGAGATAGCCCTGCGCGAAGTAGAGGTCATGTTCGTTTTTTGCAAAAATGTGCGGCACGCGCTGTTCATCCAATTGCACCGTGATAGCTTCCTGCAATCCGCTAATGTTTTCAGCGAAATGTAAGTTGCCTTCTTTCGGTTCTGCATTCTGCCAAAAGCCTGTGAACGGACTGAGAAATTTCCCCAGCGGAGGCAGCGCGGTCTCTTTGATTACAATTCTTTTATTGAGCAGAACGACAAGCGCGAGCGTGATGAAAGCGAAAAGAAGAAAGCGGAAGATTTTCATGCGGGAATGATTGGGATAAAAATAATGATTTGAGGATTGCATCGCGAAGGAAATTATGAAGAAGTGCACGCAGAGGCGCAAAGACGCAAAGATTGTGAATGAGTTTACGCAAAATCGCAAAAGGTTTTCCTCTGCATCTTCACGTCTTTGCGGTGAGATCACTTCAGCACGTATTCCCTCAACTCTTCAACGATGCGCGTGTCATTTGCGAGGCGCGGCACTTTATTTTGTCCACCCAGTTTGCCTTGTGCTTTCATGTAATCAATGAAGGCGTTTTTTCTAAGCGGAATAATCTCCAGCGGCTGTAATACTTTTCCCGTGATTAAATCATTGTAATACGCATTGCGCTTGCACATTTCCGTATCAAGTTTCAAAGCGAACTGCTCAAGATTTTCGGGCGGCTTTTCAAACTCAATCCACCATGCGTGATAAGGCAATCCGTCTATTTGAATATTATTTATTACTTCAGGAGCAACAGTAAATTCCGTTACGATTGCTTGTTCACCTTTCAATGCTTCTTGCAGCGCGTGTTCCACTTCTTCCGCAATCACATGCTCGCCAAATGCAGAGATGTAGTGGCTGGTGCGCCCCGTTACTTCAATGCGGTAAGGATTTTTTGAAACAAACCGCACTGTGTCGCCCAGCACATAGCCCCACAAGCCTGCGTTTGAGTTGAGGATGATTGCATAGTTTACGCCTGTTTCTACTTCGCGTAAGGAAAGCCGTTCGGGGCTTTCATCAAAAATGTTTTCTGCTTTTACAAACTCATAAAAAATTCCTGAATCAACATTGAGCAGTAATCCTGCTGAGTGGGGTAAATCCTGAAAGGCGATGAAGCCTTCTGATGCAGGATAGGTTTCAATCGTGGGAAATGTTCTGAACAGCGAGCGTTCAAGGTTGAAGCGATACGGCTCAAAGTTCACACCGCCATGCACAAGCACCTGCAGGTTTGGAAAAATTTCTTTCCTTGGCTTGCCGGATAATTGCACGAGCTTATCAAAATACATCTGCACCCAAGGCGGAATGCCGCTGATGAGCGTCATGTTTTTATTGAGCGTTTCGCGCACAATCATCTCCACTTTCTTTTCCCAATCTTCAAGGCAGTTGGTACGCCATGAGGGCACCTGGTTTGTTTTCAGATACCACGGAATGCGGTGGTTCACAATGCCCGACAGCCTGCCTGTAGGAATGCCGTTTATGTTTTCAAGTTCAGGACTGCCGGAAAGAAAGAGCATGTTGCCGTCCATAATGTTCCATTTGCCTGTTTGCAGCATGAAGAGCAGCAGCGCGGTTTGCGCGGTGTAAAAATGATTTTTGATAGAATCGCGTGTAATGGGAATGTGCTTCATGCCCGAAGTGGTGCCCGATGTTTTTGCAAAGTAGAGCGGCTTGCCGGGCCACGTCACATCTTTTTCACCGTTGAGGATGCGGTCAATGAAAGGCTTGAATTGCTCGTAGCTGCGCAGCGGCACTTGTTTTTTGAAGTCATTGTATGTTTTGATGTTTTCAAAATGATGCTCTTTGCCGAAAGCCGTAGTGGAGGCAACGCTTATGATGCTTTTCAGGATTTTATCCTGCGCCTCAAAGGGTTTCTCAGACCATTGCCGCACTTTGTACGACACGTAATCGGCATACGGGCGGATGAGAAGTGATTTGATGCTCACGACTCAAAGATGCAAAAAATAGAATTAGTGCGGCAGAATGAAAAATTGTTTTTGGCGCGTAATTATCTTGTTTCTTTATTGGCTTTGGTTAGTGGCGCAGACGGCAGAAGGGTAGGGGTGTTTTTTGCAAAGCGCCATTGCGATTGCAGCGAAGCAATCTCCAACTTTCATTTAACGATTTCATCAGCATGTTATATCGCTCCTACTGCTATCATTCTCTCGCAATGACGCATTGTATATACATCCCCCGCTATCGTCCATTCCGCTCTACGAACAATGAAATTTCAGTTAGTTAAATGCGCAAACCCCGCCTGCACAATAATCTAATTTTAAAGCGTTTCTAAACTTGAAAAAATAACGTAGATGGATTTATTTTTCTTACAAGCTATTGACACGCTTCCCGATGGAAGCATGACGCAAACAACTTCAATGTTTGAACTGGCGCTTAAAGGCGGTCCGGTGATGATTCCGATTGCGCTGTGTTCGGTGGTTGGTCTTTACATCTTCGTGGAGCGGTATCTCACTTTGCAAAAGGCATCGAAGATTGACGAAAACTTCATGTCAAACATCCGCGACTTTGTGATGAGCGACAACATCCCCGCTGCAAAAGCGCTGTGCAAACAAACCAACTCCCCGGTTGCGCGCATGATTGAAAAGGGAATTGACAGAATCGGTAAACCGCTGCGCGACATTGAAGCCTCCATCGAAAACGTGGGCAAGATGGAGTTATTCAAGTTGGAACGCGGCATTGGTATTCTCGCCACCGTTGCAGGGCTTGCGCCCATGCTTGGATTCTTCGGCACAGTAACGGGAATGGTGCGCGCCTTTTACAACATGGCGAATGCGGGAAATAATATCTCAGTCGGTTTGCTCTCTGGCGGTATTTATGAAGCCCTTGTGACAACCGTTGCAGGCTTGGCAGTTGGTATTCCCGCGCTCGTGTGCTACAACTGGCTCATTGGCTTGATTGATAAAATCGTGAACAAGATGGAAGCAAACTCCATTGAGTTTATTGACTTGTTGCAGGAGCCGGTGTGAGTGTGGGGTGTTGAGCAAGAATTAACATTAAATTAACTAATTATAGAATCATCGAATTACCGAATTAACATGAATCTGAAATCAAGAAAAAAGTTTAGTCCCGATTTTCAAATGGCATCTATGACCGATTTGATTTTTCTGCTGCTGATATTCTTTATGCTCACTTCCACGCTGGTAAGCGTGAATGCGATGAAATTGATTCTGCCCACATCAGATGTGAAAACATCTACGAAGCAAACCATTGCAGTTTCCATTGACAAAGACTTACACTACTATGTTGACCAGCAGAAAGTGAGCGTGGGGGAAATAAAAGGTATCCTGAAAGAGAAACTGAATACTACGAAAGAGCCGACAATCGTTTTGAATGTCGAAAAAACAGTGCCGATAGATAACGTGGTGCAGGTGATGAATATCGGCTACGAATTGAAAGTGGATATGGTGCTTGCCACACAACAACCGCAATGAACAACACTTCACACACTTGGGAGGTTTATGAAAAGAAAAACAAGCGCAAGGGGCTGATTACGTCAATCATCATTCATGCCGCGCTCATAGCCCTCTTCTTTTTCTTTGGATTGTCCTCTGCTTTTCCACCACCTGTGGAAGGCATTCTCATCAACTTCGGCACAATGGAAACAGGAAAAGGCGAACAGCCTTCCGAAGTGATTGAGCCTGCAACAGAAGTGTCCACTGACGCATCTGCTCCTACTCCGCAAGTGCAGGAAGTAGTTGAGCAGGAGGTGGTAACGCAGGATGTGGTGGAAGCGCCCGCTGTTAAAGAACCTGAAAAGAAAAAGGAAGAAGTGAAACCCGTGAAAGAGGAAGTGAAAAAGCCGGTCAAGGAAGAAGAAAAGAAACCTGTGAAGGAAGAACCAAAGGTGGACAGCAAGAGTATGTACACGGGACAGGAATCAGACGAGAACAATCCTGCGGATGAAGGACTCACGTATGGTCCCGGTGATCAGGGCGACCCCGATGGCGACCCTTCTTCAAAGAATTACTATGGAGATAATTCAGGATTGGGCAACATTGGCGTGGGGCATGATTTGGCGGGAAGAAACCTACTCTCTATTCCACCGATTGAGGAAGAATATTCAGAAACAGGAAAAGTATCCGTAAGCATCAAGGTTGACCGCAACGGAAAAGTGCTGTTTGCAAAATACACGCAGAAAGGCTCCACCACTACGAATCAAAAACTTATCAAACTTGCCGAAGAAGCGGCAATGCAGGCAAAGTTCAGTCCCAACAGCAAAGTGGCTGAAGAACAATTCGGAACGATTACGTTTACCTTTAAGCTGAAGTGACGTGTAATTGCGGACTTGTTCCGCAATCCCCAATATTTATTAATCTGGGGATGCCGGAACAAGTCCGGCATGACCCAATCCCAAACTTTCCGAATTTCGACATTCGTAATTCTTAATTTCTCATTCCTAATTAGCATTTTCTTGACTTACAAAGAAGCCCTCGACCATCTTTATTCCCAACTGCCGATGTTTCAGCGCATCGGTGCGGCAGCCTACAAAGGAGATTTATCAAATACGCTCAAGCTGTGCGCGATGCTCGGCAATCCGCAGACGAAATACAAAACGATTCATATCGCGGGTACAAACGGAAAGGGTACAACATCTCATTTGCTTGCCGCCATGCTGCAAGCGCAGGGATATAAAACGGGGCTTTACATTTCCCCGCACTATAAAGATTTTCGCGAGCGGATAAAATTCAACGGGGAGTATATCCGTGAAGAAGCAGTGACAGCGTTTGTAGAGACGTATCGTGAACAGTATGAAAAGATTGAGCCTTCCTTTTTTGAAATCACCGTTGCGATGGCGTTTGATTATTTCGCAAATGAACAAGTGGATATTGCAGTGATTGAAACCGGCATGGGGGGCAGGCTTGATTCCACGAATGTAATCATCCCGATGCTTTCCGTTATTACCAACATTGGTTTTGACCATATGCAGTTTCTCGGAAACACGCTTCCATTAATTGCGGGAGAGAAAGCGGGCATTATTAAACAAGGAGTGCCTGTTGTGATTGGAGAAACAGATGATGAAACCGCTCCGGTGTTCATTCAAAAAGCGAAAGACTGCAATTCTGAAATTCAATTTGCCGACAAGCAAGTAGAGTTTGTATTGAAAGAAAAAACTACTGCGGGGATGCGGGTTGATATTTCAGAACAAGAACAATTCATTCATCAAAATATTTCAACAGAGTTGTATGGCTCTTTTCAATTAAAAAACCTCGCAACTGCATGGTGTGCCGCGCGGGCAATACAGGAACAAGGATTTCCACTCTTTGAAAAAGCAATGCTGGAAGGAGTTGCGAAGGTGCGCACACGAACAAAACTTATTGGTCGCTGGCAGTTTTTGAAAACAGATGGTCCTGTGGTGGTGTGCGACAGCGCGCATAATGAACACGGATTGAAAGTATCGTTGCCTGAATTACAGGAATTGCCGCACCGAACACTGCGCATTGTGCTCGGCTTTGTGAATGACAAAGACCTTGCGAATGTGTTACCCCTGTTTCCAACCACAGCGCATTTTTATTTCTGCAAGCCCGACATTCCACGAGGATTGGATGCGGAAGATTCAAGAAAACAGGCTGCTGCTTTTGGATTGAAAGGATTTGCTCATTCATCTGTACAAGCAGCGCTTGATGCTGCTCTCGCAAATTCAGCGAAAGAAGATTTAATCTTCATTGGAGGAAGCACGTTTGTGGTGGCAGAGGTGGTATAACAATGGACATTAAAAAAAACGATGTGAGAAAGTAATTCGACTGCATCCGCTTTGAATTCATGTTTGGGAATAAGTTTGCAGGAAATATTTAAAAACCAAACAAAATGAAAAAACACAAATTTCTTTCGGGATTAATAATGCTTCTTTTGGGAGGCGTATTTTTCATGACAAGTTGTAGCGATGATGACGAGGAAACACTCAGCTTAATCGGCTCATGGGAAGTATCGGCTGCGGTTTTTAATCCTCCTGTTGACGCAAATGGCGACTCCGTTTTGGATACGGATGCGTATGCCATGCTCTTTTCACAGCCCTGCGATCAGGACAACCTTTTCATTTTTGAAGATGGTGGAGTTTCAAAAAACGATGAAGGCGCTGTTAAATGCGATTCATTAAACCCGCAGCAAACAGTAGGCACTTACACCCATTCCGGCTCTATTATTACCATTATTGAAGGAACCGACACAACGGTATTCAATGATGCTGTGATTACAAACACAACGCTTACCGGAACTGTAACCTTTAATTTGGATTCAGCAAATGTCGCCCACGTAGATTTTACGATGATACGCCAGTAATAATTTCTCCCATCTTCTTTCTAAAAGAGGCTGTTAGCTCGCGCTTTCAGCCTTTTTTTCATTTAAAGCGGGTTATTTTCCCTCTTTAACAATCCTTAACACACCTTTTACAACTTTTTGGCACGATGCTTGTTTATATAGTTGTAATTGATTTTTTAACCAACAAAACTCAAAGCCATGTTACAACTAATGAAAATTCACAGACTGAATAGCCTCAAAGCGCAGTATAAAAAGGTAAAAGATGAATCCTTGAAGTTCATGCAATCAGGCGACCTGAAGAATTACCTCAGAAACCTTACAAAGGCTACTAAGATTCAAAACGAATACATTGAAACGCTGCACATGCAGGTGTAGTTTAAAGAAATCTTTTTCATGACGGGAAAAGCCGCTCCTATGGGTTGGGGGCGGCTTTTCTATTTACTTCTTTTGAGCGGCTGCTGTCATGCTGAGCTTGTCGAAGCATGGTGCAGGCTTGTGCCAATGCCCTTATGTTAAGACCATTGTGGTTGTTCTTTTTCCAATCACCCTCCTACCCCCTCAAGGGAGGCTACCACGCGCGCAGCTCTGCGCGTTTGCTTCCCCCTTCGAGGGGGATAAAGGGGGGTGAAAATCTCGCTTAACTTAATGACATTGGGATTGCGCACCCTTCGACAAGCTCAGGGTAACTGCGCTTCTAAATTTAAACTGACATATTACCAAGAATCTAAAGGGCAATGCTTCATTTCCCGAATCAGATTATTTTTTTCAGATTTGCGCTTCAGATTTAAGTAAAAAAACTTAGTAAAATGAAGTTCCCAAAGATGCTCCCCCTCCTTTTCCTGCTTTCTTTCAGCACTGCATTATTTGCCCAAGACCCCGTAGCAGCCGATGCCGACACCTCAAAATGGAAGGTGGAAGGCTTTGGGGCAACCACAATTAATCAGGTGAGCTTTACCAACTGGGCTGCGGGGGGCGACAACTCCATTTCCTTTGCACTGAAAGCCTTTATGACCGCCAGATACAATAGCGGTCGCCACCATTGGGACAACGGGTTCAATGCCGAATATGGCTTGCTGTGGACGAAGGCAGAAGGCATGCGCAAAAACGAAGACAAGATTGAGCTGGAAACGAAATATGGCTATGACATCAATAAAAAGAAAACGCTGCTGCTGAGCGCCCTCGGCAATTTCAAGAGCCAGTTTGCCAATGGCTATAATTACCCAAACGACTCTATCGAAATTTCAAAATTCGCCTCTCCCGGCTATCTCACGCTGGCGCTCGGTATTGACTGGAAGCCGAAAGATTACTTCTCGGTGTTCGTTTCGCCCGTTACGGGCAAGATTACTTTTGTCACCGACCAGTATCTTGCCAACACCGGTATCTACGGAAATGAAGCAGGCGTTGCTGCATTGGAAAACGGACAACCGAAAATTGATACAACAACCGGCAGAGTTATATTCACTGCTGATGGCGAGAAAGTACTCTTTCAGTTCGGTGCATACTTAAACGCGCGTTTCCAAAAGGAAGTGGTGAAAAACATCACCGTTGTCAGCAAGCTGGAACTCTTTGCCAACTACATGGGCGATACGCCTGAAGAAAAGATGATTGATGTGAACTGGGAAACAGCCCTGCTCTTTAACATCAACGAATGGTTTGCCGCAAGCCTCACCCTCAATTTAATTTATGACAAGCAAACCCGCATTGCTAAAGATGAAAATGAAGACGGCAAAATTGAATTGAATGAGTTTGACGACCGTGTGCAGTTTAAAGAAGCGCTCGGGTTAGGACTTACTTACAAATTCAACAATAAAAAAGAACCGAAACCCTAACCTGCGCTTCCATTAATTCATTATTTTCACTCATTATTCATCCTAAAAAAATATACTTATGGGCATGTTAAAAGAATTTAAAGAGTTTGCGATGCGCGGCAACGTGGTTGACATGGCTGTCGGCATCATTATCGGTGCTGCCTTTGGCAAAATCGTTACTTCAGCCGTGAATGATTTGATTATGCCCCCGATTGGGTATGTATTAGGCAGAGTAAAATTCACCGACCTGAAAAAGGAAATCTCCGCAGCCGTGCTGGAAGGCGACAAAGTGGTGAAAGAAGCCGTGACGATTAACTATGGCAATTTCATTCAGCTAACGGTTGACTTCCTCATTATCGCATTCGTGATTTTTATGCTGATAAAAGGAATGAACTCCATGAAGAAGAAAGAAGAAGCCGCGCCTGCCGCTCCCGCAGCGCATTCAGATGAAGTGGTGTTGCTGCGCGAAATCAGAGACAGCCTGAAGAAGTAGTTGGTTGCGGATTGATGCTTTAATGACCCTAACCCAATGTCATTAACTTGAGTTTGGGTTAAGCAAATTGACAAAAAGGTAGCCTGCTGTGGCGTGAATTATATTTATTAAATGGGAGTCAAGCAAACCGCGCAGGTTCCGCAAAGTGGGAACCCTTGTAAATTGGTTATTCATCTTAATAAACCATCACTCATCATTGCCTTGCTTCTTTATCCCTCTGCCAACTGCTAAATTTGGCTGAAAGCCAGTTCAATGAAACCCCTCTCTCATTTCCTGCTCCTTCTTCTTGTAATAGCTTCCTGTGAAAAAGACACTGGAAAGTGTGGCAACACATGGGAAGCCGACCCTGTGGGGCAGTGGTATGTAGGAGACTTGCACGTACACGCCACCGGAGCCAGCAACGATACAGGCGGTGATTCCTATCCCGAAGATGTGAAGCGCGTGGCGATTGAAAGAGGATTGGATTTTGTGGTATTAACAGACCATAGTAACAGCACCGGCAGCGATGCCACCACCACCGATGAAGATTCGCTCTTGTTCAATCAGGGACCTGAATTCCCTTATTGGGATAGCGCTGCTTTTTATACTGACGCTAATTTTTTGATGATTGATGGCAATGAAATCAGCCCCGTGAATCTCGATAATAATATCCCGACAGGACATATCGGTTGCGTGCCGATGGATTTAAGTGCCTTCAATAAAGAGTATGTGTTCACCGACCGCCCCAAGGGAACGGTGAATGGCGCAAATGCAATGAGCCAGGCGACTGCGGCAGGATGTTTCAAAATATTAAACCACCCATACGCCCTCATCAAGTGGATAGCTTACGATTGGACAAGCTATGATTATGATGCGATGGAAATTTGGAACGGCACCATCGGCTTCGACCCTTATGGTGACGAAGATGCATACCAAGCGTGGATATGTGATTTGCTTGCAGGCAAGCAGGTGACGCCCATCGGCAGCAGCGACTGCCACCGCGTAAACACAGCGCCTCCCGGCACAGGGCTGAATCCCGCTTTGGGCTATCCTTCCACTGCGGTGTTCGCGCAGAGCTTATTGTGGAACAACATTATGCAAGGCTTGAAGAATGGCGATGTTGCCATTTTTGAAGGCGAAAGCAGGCTTTTTATTAATGACTATACCGAAAATAAATGCCACGCCAACGGAAATAATATTTCTTGGCTCAGGCTGCGCGGAAAAGCTGATTCCAAATTGCAAAACGCTGTGTTGAAGCTGCATCTTTATACCTCCTGCAACGACACGCGCCCAAGCACGGATACCTATCCTGTGGCTGCCGACACAGTGCTGCACGAAGCGGCAATAACGCCCGGAGAATCATTTGATATAGCGGTGAAAGTGAGCGCAGGCGCAGGCGTTTATAACGCCACGCTTAAAGGAAGCGGCTTCCATTATTTCGCCATCAGCAAAGCAATTGTTGTAAAATAAACTGCACTTTGCACAGTGTTACTATGACTCAATGCAACAGCAATTTCCTCGAAATCATTTTCTCGCCCAAGTATGCTCTCAGTAAATAAATTCCTGCCGGATTAGTGGAGATGTCAATTTGCTCTGTAACAATTCCGTCATTCGAAATTTTTTCAGTAACATAAATCTCCTTTCCAAGCGCATTATAGATTTCGATCCGCACAGGAGTATTCTCCTGTATTGATTGATAGTGTAGATTGAATAATCCCTCGTTCGGATTTGGGAAAACAAGCAGTTCAAAGTTTTCATCTGTATCTTCAATTACATCAGAGTTTTTTGCAGCGGAATTGACAACAGTAAAATTTACCGTAATCGCTGCGCCTGCCGTGCCCGTTGCCGCTCTGCCGGAATAAGGCGTCACCGTGAGCGTATGACTTCCCAGCGTGGGCGTCCACGCATTGTATTTTCCGCTGTTGTCGCCTTGAATGGTATAAGGCGCGATGTTTTCAATCATATAATTCGCATTGTCGTCATAATTAAATCGAATGCTGCCCACTATGGGAGGATTGGTGTTTGCGCGTATGCTGAGTTTATTGCCTGTCAATGCAAAATCAATCACAGCTCCATTCACAAACTGGCGTATATCCTGATGAGTTGTCGCGCTCACTAAAGTAAGGCTCGTTACTGCGTTGCCACCGCAGGGCGCATTGCCCGTGTTGCCCCCCACGCAGTTGCCGCAGCCATCAATGAAAGCAGAGCCGTTGCACACTTCGTTGCAATCTTTGTTTGTATTATTTCCAAAGCAGATTCCGCAATCGTCTTTATCTGAGTTGGCAACATGCCCTGAGTTTCCGCCAGAACAAATACCGCAGGCATCTAAAAATGCAGTGCCGTTTATATCACCATTGCAATCAGTATTCACAGATTGGTTGGTGACAGTAAATGAAATTGTTTTTGGATTGCCACTGCTGCCCGTTGCATATTTTCCTGAATATGCAGTTGCGGTGAGGGTATATGAACCGGGCGCAACATTCCATTTCTTATAGACACCGCTGTTGTCACCGGCAAGCACAAATGGTCCGGTATTTTCAATAGTAATTGAACCATTTAAATTAAACTTCACGCTGTCCACTGTGCTTGCGCAAAGCGCAACGCGGATGTTGATGTTCGGGGTGTTGTATAAATTAATTATCGCACCATCCATGAGCGGTTGAATATCATTTGTAGAATTTGCCTGCACGAGAATGAAGTTTTCAATGCGTAATGAACAGGGTTCCGGTTGGCAACCGCTGTTGGGAACAATGCCTGTATTTCCTCCCGCGCACACACCGCAGTTGTCAATCTGCGCAGTGCCAAAACATACTCCGTTGCAATCTTTGTTTGCATTGTTTCCAAAACAAATTCCACAATCGTCTTTATCAGAGTTGGCAATATGTCCTGTATTTCCACCCGAACAAATTCCGCAATCATCGTGAAATGCATTTCCGTTGGGAACGCCATTGCAATCAGCAACAGCAGATTGATTGATAATCGTGAAGGAAACAATTTTAGGAATTCCCGCTGTGCCACCGCCCCCGCTTGCGGAATAGGGCGTAACGCTCACTGTGTATTGTCCCACGCCCACATTCCACTTTGTGTAGTTGCCTGCATTATCACCCGCAATAGAAAATGGCAACGAACTTTCGGTGCGCGTGAAATTTCCATTCACAAAAAACTTCACGCTTTTCACATCAGTAGAACATGGATTCGCGCGAATGCTGAACGAGTTGTATGTATTCAGATTAATCGTGTCTTCATCTTCAAGCAAGCCGATTTCTCCAGCCGTTCCGCTATACATCAGTGAAAGTGATTGAATCTGCAACACACATGCAGGCACGTTTTGGTCAAACACAGTGAGATTAAATGTGCCTGATGCGCTGGCGGATTGGTCGCTTGCAGTTACGCGAATAGCATAAGTCCCGATGTGTGCAGCCGAAGGTGTTCCGCTGAACATTCTTGTTGCAACATTGAATGAAAGCCATGCAGGTAAACTGTTTCCGTTTTGCAGCGAAGCGGAATACGTGAGCGCATCGCCATCGGAGTCGGTAAATTTATTTGCAGGAAACTGAAAGCGGAACAACGAGTTGATAGGCGTTGTGAGATTAGAAAACGGACTCGTTAATTGTGGAGGCTGATTGACGCTTGTTCCAAATGGAGTGATGTACGTTTCCTTGCGCGTATCATTGCGCGTGTTTTTACCGCCATTGCTCACGATAAGTTGGTTGCCGATAATTTTCGCAGTTGCAGAAAAGAGCACAAGCGGCAACTGTCCCAGCGTTGACCAACTGTTTGTTGCCGGATTGAATTGCAGGATGTTTTGATTGCCGGTGCCTTCAAAGCCACCGCTCACGAGAATAATTTTTCCATTATGCACAAAAGTGCCCGGCTCGTGATGCGAAATAGGAGAGGGGAGATTTACGCCATCGCTCCATGTATTTGTGGCAGGGTCATAAATATCTACCTGTGCCGCTTCCGAGCGCGGACCATCGTGATTGTATTGTCCGCCAATAGCATAAATTTTTCCGTTCAACCTCACCGCAGCGAAGTGATTGCGCGGGTCAGGCATGGCAGCGCGTAAAGTCCATCCGGCAGTATGATTATTCAAGTCAAGCATATAGTGCGCAGAAGAAGCAGTTCTCCTGTTGGGCATCAATCCGCCAAAGAAGTGGATTTTATTGTTCACCAAAACCGCTGCGCCACCGTCCCGCGCAACAGGCAATGCCGGACCCGTGCTCCATGTGTTTGTGGTTGTGTTGAAGATCTGCACGTCCGTCACTGCCTGCAACGCCTTCATGCGTCACGAGCACCGGCATTTGCGGCAGAATCGTCCATTGGTTCGTTGCAGGATTATATGCTTCGGAAATCGGCTGATAGGTGATTTGCCCGATGCTGGTGTTGGTATAAACTCCTGTAAAAACATACATCTTATTATTCACCGCCACCGACATTCCTTCCCAACGAGCGCCATGTGTTGAAGCAGCCTGTGTCCATGAGAAAGGCTGCGCAAAACTGGGAGAAACCAAAAGCAGGAAAGCCATGAGGAATAGGAGATAGATATTTTTCATAACGATAGTTATCAGGGACTTCGCGAAAGCTCAAGATAGTTTACCATAGTTGTAAAGGCGAGAAGGAATTGGAAATTACTCGGCAGGACCCAATAGAGAGCGATTATTGCTCCAAATACTACAATAAACATTCGACTATGAATAATCCGTTTCGCTAAGTCACGAAATTTTTCGATTTTTAGGCTTTCTTATCACAGCCTATGAAAAGAATAGCCTTTATTTTAGTCAGTTTGTTTACCTGCGTGAGTTTGTTTGCGCAGGATATTCATTTCTCCCAATTCTATAATTCACCGCTCACACTGAACCCTGCATTGACGGGAAAGATGAATGGCGTGTTCCGCTTCGGGCTGAACTACCGCAACCAATGGTTTACGCTTTCCAATGAAAAAACACCGTTTGCTACTTATGCAGGCTCATTTGACGCGCCTATCCGCTTTCGCAAAGATGCGCTGGGCGTTGGTTTGGTATTGGTAAATGACCGCTCCGGTCAGGGTAATTTAAACAACATGCTTGTTCTTGGTTCTGTTGCTTATCACCTTGGCATCGGGAGTTCGGGAAAGCATTCTATCTCGCTTGGCGTGCAGGGCGGCTACAATCAGAAAAGGTTGAATTCGGGCGATTTGCTTTTTTTCAATCAATTCAACGGCACCACGTTTGACCCCGCAAGTCCTTCTGGCGAAACAAATCTGAATGATAAAGTTGGTTTTTTTGATTTGAATATCGGCATCATCGGCAATTCAAAAGTAACGGACAAGGTGAATGTGTATGCGGGTTTTTCCGCATTTCACCTTACGCAGCCGGAAGAATCATTTCTTGATGCGGGTGATGAAAGCCTGCCGTTGCGTTTCGTTGTTCATGCGGGCGCTGAGTATGTGTTTCATCCGCGTATTGCGCTGTTGCCTTCCATGATTTATATGCGCCAGCGTGCAGCCGACCAGTTGAATCTGGGAACTGCTTTTGTGTTTCGTCTCACTGAAACCGAGAACACGATGTTTTATCTTGGAGGTTATTACAGAATGCTTCCTTCTTCAAAATCAAACGGCAGCAACCTTTCGGATGCATTCATCGCGTATACTGCATTTGAGTATAAAAACTTTAAAGCGGCTTTCAGCTTTGATGCAACGATGTCTGATTTAAGTCAGGCTCCAAAAGCTGCAGGAGCATTTGAGGTTTCGCTCACTTATACGCATCCGTTTCTACTGCCAAATATGAAGACGTTGTTATTCTGCCCAAGATTCTAAATGATTTTTTTTCACGCAAAGGCGCAAAGGCGCAGAGCTATTCTTGCTAAAAATTTCTCCATTGTGTGCTTTGCGTCTTTGCGAGAAATACAAAACCACTGCACATGCGATTGATTTTACTTTTATGTCTCGCTTCTTTTTGTATTGCTTCTGAAACAGTTGTAGCGCAGAACGCATGGGAAGCAGAGCCAATATCTTCGATGGATTCCATGTTGAAGCAGATTGCGATTAAAGGCTGGCGGAAAAAAGTATTTATCGCTGACGACTTGCTTGCCGGTGGCGACCCGATAACCGCAATCAAGGTGTATGAAATGGCGCTAAAGGAAAGACCGAAAGACCGCTATACGCTCTATAAAATCGGAGAAGCGAATTATTCGATTCGCCATTATCCCAATGCGCAGAAATGGTATGAACAATTGCTCGCTGTTGACACGGTGAAATATCCGTTTGCGCGTTACTATCTCGCAAAGAGTTTAAAATATCAGGGATTGTATGAAAAAGCGATTTTGGAATTCAATCACTTTCACGTATCAAATCCCAAGTTGAAAAAGTCAGCGGATAAATTGAAAATCGAAGATTTGAAAAGCCGCATTGCAACAGAAGTGGAAGGCTGCAAATTGGGTTTGCAATACGCTCTTGAAACGACTAAACGCATTGAAATGCTGAACATTGGCGCGGGCATCAACCATCCGCTCACCGACCTTTCACCGCGCTTAGTGAATGACTCAACTTTACTGTATGCTGCATTGCTTCCCGATTCAGCATTCATCGTGCAAGACACAACCGACACGCGCTTCACGCGCATGATTACTGCGCAGAAAGTTGCCGATGTGTGGCAAAACCAACAGATGTTTGATTTCCGTTACAACAATGGCACCTATCACGTGGGTAATGGAATTTACTCGCCTGACGGCAAGCGTTTTTATTTCACGCGCTGCTCGGAAGTGAAAGGCGGCATTCGCTGCCAGATTTATGAAAGCATGATGACGGATACTTTATGGAGCGAGCCTGTCGCGCTGAATGAATCGGTGAACGGTGAATTTTCTTCCACACATCCTGTGGTGGTAACCAATGAGAAAGGCGAAGAAATTTTATTTTACGCATCCAATCGCCCGGGTGGAACAGGGGGATTCGATATTTGGCAAGTGACACGCGATGCAGGCGGCAATTTCACCAACATTCAAAATCCGGGAACAATCATCAATACCTATTATGATGAAATGACTCCTTACTTTGATGTAAAAAATCAAACGCTCTATTTCAGTTCTGAGGGCAGAATTAATATTGGCGGACATGATATTTATTCCTCAAAAAAAGATGCGCAGGGAAATTGGGGCGAGCCGCAGAACATGGGCATTCCTGTTAATTCAAGCGTTGATGATTTGTATTTCGCGCAGGGTGAAAATAAAAACAAAGGATTTTTAGTATCGAATCGTCCGGGGGGATTATCTCCGAAAAGTCCTACTTGCTGTGATGATATTTGGTCGTTTAAATTTCCGCCCAACATCGTGTTTGTTGAAGGTTGGGTGACTGATGACAGCACGGGCGAGCGCATCCGCGAAGGTATGGTGGAATTTTATGATGCTGAAACCGACAGTCTTGTGGCATCTGCGCCTATCACTGCTGATGGATATTACAAAGTGAAACTGAAAGGCGATAAAAATTACAGGGTCGTAGCAACCAGCCCTGAATATTTTGATGCGGAGACAACCGTGAGCACGATGAACCGCGAAGAAGGCGAAACAATGAAACAGGATATTGCAATGGAAAAGCGTCCTTACCATGTAGGTTTGAAGATGGGCATTGTATATTATGATTTCGACAAATCAAAACTGCGCGATGACTCGCGTCCGGTGTTGGATAACATTGTTGCAACATTGAAAAACTATTCAGCAATTATTGAAACAGGCGGGCATACAGATGATATGGGCGATGTTCCCTACAACATGAAACTTTCGGTGCGCAGAGCGGAAGCGGTGTATAATTATTTGGTGCGTCAGGGAGTGCCGAAAGAACAATTAACACAAAAAGGCTATGGGGAAACGGTGCCTGTTGCGCCCAACAAACATCCTGATGGAAAGGATAATCCGCAGGGTAGGCAGATGAACCGCAGGGCGGAATTCACGGTGGTAGGGGAGTATAAGCCGGTAAAGCAGTAAAAAAATCCTGCTTTCATCTTGCATTTCTTGCCTCTTTTTTGTTTCTTCAATCTACTTCTGTTTTAAAATCCTCCTATAGCATAAGACTTCTACACTTTTTTCGTTAACGCATTATTCAGGGCAGTTCTAAAAAGTCTACCAACTACACCATCTCCTTTTAGAAAGGGATGGGGTGAGGCGATAAAAAGCAATTTTTAGAACCGCCATTCAGGGAATCAACTGAAATGTTGTAATTTGGAGTAAGTGTTTTAACCTACTTATTTTTGGGTAGAACTAAACTGAAACGGTTCCCTGTGTGTTAGCAACATTACAGTTTGAATCGTTTACACAATTGTTAAATTCAGGCTTCAAATACCCCTTGTCCGTGAATCTGCGAAAGCTGTATATCGTTTGGAGTTTGTGCCTTGCATTTCTTTTCGGAGAAGTGAAAGCGCAGAGTGCATGTTTTACAATGGAAAATTTGGGTGGACAACCTATTTCGGCAGGTTGTATTCCTGATATGATTATCCAGTTTTTAGATTGTTCAAATGTTCCGTTTAGAAGCATTGATAACGGTGATGCCTATAATTCCCACTTATGGAGATTTGGCTATAGGGGCGACCCCACTTCCAATGTGCAAAGCCCGGTGTTTGGTTATTTTCAATCAGATACATTCACCATTACATTAACAGTTACCGCAGATGGAAGCAACTACACAACAGCGACCAACTCCGTTATTGTTTATGAATCGCCTTTTGTGGATATGAGCGTAACGCCAGCAACAGGCTGCAATCCGCTCACTGTTTGTTTCACCGACCTTTCTACTTCGCCAAGCAGTTCCATCGTAAGCAGGATTTGGGATTTTGGCGATGGAGCAATTTCACCGCAGCAGAGTCCTTGTCACACCTACAATATTCTTCCGCAGCAAAACTGTTTCTCGCCTACGCTGCGCGTGGAGAATGCGCTTGGATGCGTTGCAGCGCGAACATTTCAAAATATGATTTGTGTTGACCGCCCGCCTGTGGCGAATTTCAATTCCAACCTGCGCACCTTATGCACGCCACCTTACACGGTAAATTTTTCCTTTACCGGATTTTTAGAGCAAGGAAACAACGCAACTTATCAGTGGAATTTTGGCGATGGCACATCGGGAACAGGAGCAAATCCCTCACATACCTACACAAACGACAGCACCTTTGATGTAACATTAACTATTACTGATACTGATTGCAACCTCAGCAGCACAATCACAAAAGACGCATGGATAAACACCCGTGAAATCAATGCAAATTTTGTTGTGACGGAAACGGTGCTTTGCGCAGGCGGCAGCACTCAGTTCATCAACACTTCTGATGGAACGGATTCTGCAAACTTTACCTACCTGTGGAACTTTGGTTTCCCGGGAGGTTTTTCAAATCAAAAAGACCCGAATTTTCCTTTTCCAGGTCCGCCACCGGGTTCTCCGCCAATCACATATACTGTTTCGATTACGGTTTCAGACCCTGCGGGCTGCACGGATGTTGAAACAAAAACAGCGCTTATTACCGTGAACCCTGCGCCCAACGCAAACTTTACTGCAAACGATACTTCAAGTTGCCAAGCGCCTTTTACAGTTACATTTACTGCGCAAACGACTTGCGCCACTTGCACTTTCACTTGGGATTTCGGTGTTCAACCAATTGTAACATCCACCGCTCGAAACCCAACATTTACTTACGACACCACCGGCAGTTTTTCAGTTTCATTTGAAGTAACGGATAATATTTACGGATGCACCGGCACACGTGTGAAAAGCGGGTACATCAATATTGCTCCGCGCAACTTCAGATTCGCGATGGATAGAAACAAAGGATGTGCGCCTTTGCAGGTAAGATTTATTGATGTTTCAACTATTATTTTCAATGACCCGATAACCGGCTTTGTGTGGGATTTTGACGACCCGGCTTCGGGAGCAAACAACACTTCAAATCTTTCTAATCCCGTGCATGTGTTTAATGATACAGGAAAATATGCGGTGGAGATGTGTGTTGTCACTCAATCAGGCTGCACAGGATGTTTTACAGATACCGTGTATGTAGGTGTTAAACTGACTCCGAGTTTCACGATTAATCCAAGTCCTGCTTGCGTAAATGAGATTGTAAATTTTATAAACACAACGAATGACAGCATCTTGCCTCCGGGCGAAACTGTTCGCTATTATTGGGAGTTGCCCGGAGGGGAATTCGTGCGCGACCCGCCTCCGCGCTTTTATGAGGAGCCTGATACGCTCACAATAAAACTTGCAGCGGGAATTTATGGATGTTTTGATACGATAGAAAAACAACTGATCATCAACTTTCCCAAAGCTGAATTTTATTTTGAACAGGATTGTGCCAATCCGGGCGTAGTGGAATTTACAGACACTTCGGAAAAAGCAGATACATGGCTTTGGCGCTTTGGTGATGGAGATACTTTGGCTGATGTGCAGAATCCAACGCATACATACGATTCTTCGGGAACATACAACGTCACGTTAGTAGTTTCAAATGACTCGACAGGGTGTATTGATAGTTTTTCCCTCAGCGTTACTATTTCAATACTTGATCTGGATTTTGACGTGGATAAAACAGTGGCTTGCTTTGGCGAGCCGGTTACATTTACAAATCGCTCTACGGGGTTAGGTACGGTTCCCACGTGGAATTTTGGCGATGGAACAACCGGGACAGGGCAAACAGCAACTCATACATATACCACCCCTGGTCTTAAAACCATAAAGATGGTTGTGACTGACGCGCTGGGGTGCAGAGATTCTGTTGTGCTGGTCAATCACATTAACATCACTGGCGTAACTGCCGATTTTTCTGCTTCCCCGCTCATCGGGTGTATTCCTCCGACAGGCACAGGAAATACAGTAACATTTACAAGCAATTCCACTCCGCAGGGCAGCCCGATAACACGTTATTACTGGACTTTCGGAGATGGTTCTCCTGTTGACTCAACGAGCGGTGCAATTGTATCACATACCTACACAACGCCCGGAACATATACCGTGACGTTGCGTGTGCGCACAGCATCGGGTTGTGAAGACACCGAAGTGAAAGCGAACTACATCAACATGCGGCAGCCGAATGCAAATTTCACCACTGCCGGTACGGTTTTTTGCAGAGACCAAGTGGTGACCACTACAAACACCACGCAGGGTGGCGGCACGTTCACATGGAATTTTGGCTGCAACACATGTAGTGATGTAATTGGAATCAATCCTTCTTACGTTTATACTGACACAGGAACATTTACCATCACGATGAACGTAGTGGATGCAAACGGTTGCGTGGATGATGCGCCACCCGTTACGGTAAGAGTTACAATTCCTGAAATTGGGTTTGGCGTGGATAGCGACACAAGTTATTGCCCTCCGCATGTGGCGTGTTTTGATAACCTCTCAACGCTTGACACAGTTGCCATTGACCGTGTGCTGTGGGATTTTGGTGATGGCAGTTTTTCTGTATTAAATGACCCTTGTCACATCTATACGCGCGCAGGATTTTTCACCGTAAGGCTCACCGTGTGGTTTATGAATTTGTGCGTGGATAGTTTAACGGAATCCACTTTTATTAAAATAGGTGGCGCAACAGGAAACCTGATGACAGTGCCTGACACCGGATGCGCTCCGATGCCTGTTATTCTCAATGCAAATTCGCAAGGCGCGGCAAGTATTTTTTGGGTGTTTCCGTGGAGTCAGGAAGAAAACAGAATCGGAGGAGACACCGTGCACAGCATTGTTGACGACCCCGGAGTGTGGCAGCCGTTTATTGTATTAACTGATACGCAAACTCCGCAGCCGTGCAGCTATGTGCTTTATACTGATACGCTTGTTGTAGCTGATAGCGCGATTGCAAATTTTATCGTGAGTTCCGATTCGGTGTGCCGCGCTGACCTGATTCAGTTTACGGATGCTTCTTCTACTGTTGTTGGCGACAGCATAGTCGGATGGTTTTGGGTTTTTGGCGATGGCGGATTTTCAAATCTGAAAAATCCGACTCATGCATTTATGTCCACGGGAAATGTCACCATTTGTTTGACCGCAATCAGCAAAATCGGCTGCACTGCAACTTTTTGCGATGCTATTTATGTGCTGGATAAACCGACAGCGTGTTTCACTGTTTCCGATAATTCCGGTTGTGATGTGCTGCTCGTGGCGTTTACAAACTGCTCGACACCGGGCAATGACGCGCCTATTCCGGGCAATGGATATTATTGGGATTTGGATGACCCCACCACCAACAGCGATATTTTAACTACGCAACTTCCGCTGCCTTATCAATACAACGATACCGGAAGATATGACCCGATTTTAGTTGTGACAGATTTGAACGGATGTGATGATACCGCCACTGTGCCAATTAATGTTTACAAAACACCCGATGGAATTTTATTGGGTGATGTAGTGCAGATTTGCGAGCGCGACACGATTCAGTTGTTTACAGATTCAATTACGTATGCAGGCTATCAATGGTCGCCCCCACAAGGATTAAGCAGCACAACTGCGCAACATCCGTTTGCTTTCCCATCTGATACGATTACATACACGGTTGATATTACCGAAGGGCATGGCTGCGATATGACCGATACGATTCGGGTGAATGTGGTTCCGTTGCCATTGCTAACTCTAAATCCATATCCTACAACAGCAATTTGCCTCGGGGATTCAGTTCAACTTTCTGCAAGTGGGGGGCTTTCTTATTCATGGACGCCCCCTATATTTTTTATAACGGCAAGCAATATATCCAATCCGATTGCAAATCCACCGGTGTCATTAACATACACAGTTACAAACACAGGCTTGGCTGGTTGCAGGAAAAGTGATACTGTGCGTGTAATCGTGAATAACCTCAATGCAAGTTTTGCCGGTGAAAGAAGTTGCTTGGGTGATTCAACAAACTATATTGATTTCAGCACACGCAGTGATTTGCCTATTGTGAATTGGGATTGGGATTTTGACGGTGATGGTTCTTCCACATTAAAAAATCCTGCTCACACGTATTCAGATTCGGGCAGCTACAACGTACAGCTCGTGGTGATGGATGCGCGAGGATGCACCGACACTGCAACAGGAACAACAATTATAGATTTTCCACCTGCTGCTGCTGCCGGTACTAATTCAGTAATTTGTCTTGGTGATAGTATTCAACTATTTGCAACGGGTGGCACTACGTTCCTGTGGACACCGGCACCATATATTCTTAATCCAACCACTTCCAGCCCGATTGTATTCCCGATAAACACCACTACCTATATTGCAAATGTCACAAATGGCGTTTGCCCTTATGATACTGCTGAAGTTGAAATAATTGTGATGCCGCTGCCTGTTGTTCAAACCATTGATGATACTTACATTGTGAGAGGAGAAACGATTCAATTGGTTACTACTGCCGACAGGTCTATTTCCATCGTATGGACTCCAAGCGACAGTCTGAGTTGCTCAACTTGTCTTTCGCCCGATGCAAGACCGTATATTAAGACAACTTATCGCGTAACGGTGATTGACCAATATGGCTGCGAGAGTTATGATGAGGTAACGATTGACGCTGATGTAGAATGCAAAGAAGAGCAGGTGTTTGTTGCCAATGCATTTACGCCAAATGGTGATGGATTAAATGATGAATTGCCCTTGCGGTTGCGTGGAATTGAGAAGGTGAATTTTTATAGAATTTATGACCGTTGGGGCAAGCTTGTTTTTGAAACAAAGGATATGCAGGAAGGCTGGAACGGAAAAAATTCAGACGGGCAAAACCTTAGTTCAGGTGTTTACGTATATGTGGTTGACGCGGTCTGTTTCTACGGGAAGAGTATTTTGAAGACCGGCAATGTAACGCTAATCAAATGAGGGGAGGGACTATGAGGAGAACGAAACACTACACGCTATTACTTGCCTTAATACTGGTAAGCATTGCATCATTTGCACAAGACATTCATTTTTCACAATTTCATTCAGCGCCACTGTATTTGAATCCTGCGCTTGCGGGTATCAATGGCGGGAATTACCGTTTTGTCTCTAATTACAAAACGCAATGGAATGGGTTGGCGCCTTACAACACAGTGGCGGCTTCCTATGACATGAATATGTTCAAGCAGCAAGGCGCAAGAGGGAATTTCGGAGGGATGGGAATTTTCTTTTTCACGGATAAAGCAGGCGATTCCGAATTGAGAACAACGCAGGTAAATCTGAATCTTTCTTACACCGTGATGGTGAGCAAGAAACAATCTATCACTTCAGGGATTGTAGGCGGCTTGGGTTATCGCAGCATTAATTATGCAAACTTGGTTTTTGATAGCCAATATGATCCAACGGGACAAAATCCGATAAATACTTCCGGTGAAAGTTTTGCAACGGACAATGTGTTATATCCTGAGTTAGGAGCCGGATTCCTTTGGAATTACGTGAAGAACGAAAAAACGAATTTCTATTTTGGGGGCTCGATATATCATCTTACGCAGCCGAATCTTTCTTTCATGGAGGCGCGTGATGAGAAATTATATGTCAAGTTCACTGCGCATGCGGGCGGTTATTTCGGGTTAAATGAGCAGATATTCCTTCTTCCAAGCATTCTTTACATGAATCAGGGACCGCATAACCAATTCAATTTTGGCGCATTGGTGAAAGTGCGGAAGTCTATTATTCCTTCTGACAGAACTGCATTTTATATTGGCGGATGGTATCGCTTGAAAGACGCGATGATTCTGAATGCAAGAGTTGATGTGGGGCAATTCAACATCGGCTTCAGCTACGACATTAACCTGTCTGGATTAACTCCTGCTTCAAATGCCAACGGTGGCGCAGAGTTATCGCTGATTTACACCGGATTTTTCAGGAGCAAAAAGAACGAGGTGAAGATTTGTCCTCCGATGATGGGAATTCTATAAGCGGTTCACCGCAAAGGCGTATTGTTAGAAAATTTTCTTTGCGTCATTGCGACTTTGCGGTACAATTACTCACGCACGACTACTTTCAAATCAGGATTGCCTGAGCGGAAATAGCCGAGAGATGCTTCAGCTTGTTCCTGCGATTCTCCCGCCCGCAAACCGACAACATAGCTGTCGTCTTTTGAAAAAATTTCAAAAGTTTTTCCATGCTCTGCATCCAATTGCTTTTTCATGCGAATTGCATCTGAAATGAAATCTGATTCGCTGAACACGATGTAAAAATTTCCGGTGGAAGGAAGCGATGCTGTGGTTTTTGCCGGTTCCGTATTTTCTTCAGCAGGAATTGCCTCGGAATAATCTTCCAGGGTTTCTTCTGTGGAACTTGTATCAGCAACAGAGGTTGACTCCGGCTCGCTTGTTAGCGGTTTAAATTTCACTTCAGTGTCAGCATTATCCAGACTGTCAGGGCTTAAAAACGGCATTACGTTCAACTGCTGAATGCGCATGTTTTCAGGAAGCATATTTTGCAAAAACAGTTGCGGAATAAGCAGGAGCAGAATCACTGCGGCAGCCGCAAGGGCAACCCACTTTCCTGTGTTGCTTTTAGGTTGCTGTTCATCGCCTGATGCGGTTTCCTCAACGGGAGCAGTTTTTTTACGTTCCATTTTTATGATTTTAGCAGAGTTGGAGTCAGTGTTTATATGATAGGCAATTGGTTTCAAGCCAAAAGTTTCCGGGAGGTAGTTCTTCCTGAGTTCAGGCAGAAAAACCAGCGCGCTGGATGAGTTAATATACAACTTCCCGATGTCGGGAAACAGCAACATGCCCTTATTGTCAATCAGGCGGTTCCACGATTCTGAGAATTGCCGTACTTTTTCTTCCGCTGTTTTGTAATCTAATTTTTCCTGTTGCGCGATGTGGTTCACAAGAATGCCGTCATTCGTTTGCAGCCGTTTGTTGAAGAGGAGCGATTTGGAGGGCGGATAAATCACATTCTTGAACCGTTGGATTTCTGACGACTGATAATTGGTGACAAATCCCCCGAAGCCGGGAATTATCACGCAATCGTGCAGAAAAAGCAATTCTTTGATGTATTTCCGAATATCCACTTTAAAGCGTTCGCGCTACGAAGATTGTAAAAATTCCGGCAGAATCAAAGTTAAAGAGATAACGCCATCGCAAAGACGCAAAGGACGCAAAGTTTTTATTCTTTCTTTTTAATGCAGTTGCCACGGAAACACGGAAAGGCACACAGAGTATTTTAACAAGGAGGGGCAAAGAATTTTTTCTTAGCGCACGCTGAATGTCTTTGTAGTTTAAAAAATGACTTCCGTGCCTTTCCGTGGCAACTTTCGTTTCGTGGCAAAATCTCAGTAGGTAAAAATCGCCCCAATCATCCCGTTAAATCCATACGAGGGATAGAGGTAATACTTCTCGTACTTAATAGATGCGAGATTATTCAGATTGCAGAAAAAGGAGAAGTGCTTGGAGAATTTGTAAGTAGCACCGATGTTAATGTCGGCAGTTGGATTCAGTTCTTTTGTTTCGTTGCCGGGAAGCAGCGCTTTTACGCCATCACGCACGAGAAAATCAAACGTGAGAAACACTTTTTTCTTAATCGTGTAGCGCGTGTTGAAGTCAATCATGAAGTTGGGCAAGTGCCAGGGTTGCGCAACATCATCCATTTCATAGTCGAAAAAATCAAAGGTTAAACTGAAATCCAAATCGCGCATCGCGTGGTAAAATAATTCAGCGTGGAAAGTCAGGATATTCGTGCGCGGGTCATATTGCACCACGAATGTTTTCATGTCAGTTGTATCATTGACAAAAATTGGCATCCTGCGCACGAGCCGCTGCCCGAAGCGCACGTCATAGCTGAAATTTTTTACGGTTCCTTTCAGTCCGGTGCTGCGATCTTCATACCACGTATTTCTTAACTCAAAATCATTTCCTATCCAGGGATTGTCAGCAGTAAGTGTTTTGTAGCTTGTGCGGTTTAATTCCATGCGCCAGGTGCTGTAAGAAATAATGTAGTTGTCCCACAGCGATCGCTCCATGCCTGTTTCGGGGAAGAGGTGGAAAATGTTGTTTTCCCAAGTGAGGTCAACACCGCCCCAGATGCGCCATGTGCGGTCGTTGTATTCATACACGGGCTTCACGGTAAAAATATTTCGCTTGCGGGGCACAGAGAAGCCCACCTGAGAAGCAGGTTCGCTATTGAACACGTTGAAGTCTTCCGCCAATTTCAGCGTTACAAAATGCTTGTTCCGGAAAATTTTGTCCATCTGCACCGCTCCACGAAAGTAGAATTCGCTGCGGTCAAACTTATCGCTGAAGTAGCCGAAATCAAGGTCGGCTTTGTAATTGAATTCGTGCGGGTTTTTTGTGTTCGTAATGGAGTTAGAAAAAACGAAATCGTTGAAAAACTGCTTGATGTCTTTTTTCTTGAAAGTAGTATCAGAGTGGTCATATCCATAATACACCACGCCATCGCGGTGGTAATCAATCTTGGAATCAAAACGCGCCTTTTTCATGAAAGCATTTCCAAACACCGAAACATGATTTGTGTTAAAATCCTGATGATTGATTTTGCTGCCGCGTGAAGAGAAGTGGCGGAAGTATGCGCCATAATGGAGTTTCTCATACTTGCCGTCATTCCACAGTGCTTCAAAAAGCGGGCTGAGTTGCGTTCCAAATCCCACTTTGAAATACGACATCGGAAATTGTTCGGGCTTTTCTTTTGCAATTGCAATTGGTTTCAGCGGAGTAGGGGAGAAGGGAGTCGAAAGCAGTTGAACCGGAGTTTCATAAAACAATTCCAGTTTGCCTGATGCTTCACGGTCAGGAAGCGTTGCTGGAAAATTAATTTTCACCGCATCTGCAATCAGCGGGTTGAAATCACTCACCACCTCAATGTTTTCCGGCTTCAAGCCATCTTGCGCGAAAGAAGGAGCATGAATAAACAAAGAAAAAAGAAGAGCGAAAGCAAATACAACAGGATTGTGCAAACGCCCGGACTCCCTCTCCCGCAGGAGAGGGGCGGGGTGAGGTGCAGCGGATTGCTTCGTTAACGGCAATCGCTTCATGCGTTGCGCCTCCTCGCAATGACGGTTCATTTTTTTATTCATTCGTAATTCCTAATTCTCAATTTCTAATTTACTAACATCTAATATCTAACGTCTCACATCTCATATCTAATCTTCCTCATCCAAATTATCCACCGGCACCACCAACTCAAACTCTTCGTTTGGGTCTTCTTCAATTGTAGTTCCGGTATCAACGATAATCTCTAATTTCTGTTTTGTTTTTTCTTCATCAAGAATTGCATTCAACTTGTCCTGCGCGATTTGTTTTAGTTCTTCGCCTTTGTAATTATCAACGATGCTTTGCAAGGTTGCTTTCGCTTGAAAAATATTTCCCAACTTGTGGTAATTATCTGCGAGCAGGATAAAACCTTTTACGCGCCAGTATTCGTGTGTGGGTTTTTGCTCCACCATCACTTTGCATTCATTCATGGATTGCGTGAAGTTGCCTTTGATAAAGCTGATTTCAGCGATGCGATATTTCGCTTCCGAACCGATTACAGTAGTAGTTGATTCAGCAGTCTTCTTAAAGAATTTTCCTGCCTGCTCATAGTCGGCTGCGGCAAAGGCTGCTTTTCCGAGATAAAATTCCGCTTCGATATTATGTTCCGGCATCGCATCTGATGAATTCAATACTGCGGTTGCGTATTGTTTTAAGTCTTCCATTTTCTGCAACTGAAATGCGCAGCGCATTAAACCCAAGTTGGCGCCATAAATGTTTTCCTTGTAAGAAGCGTTTTCCAGCAACAGCTTGAAATATTCAAACGCATCTTCGTAATCCTTGTCAATTTCAAATGCGATGCGCGCAGCTTTTGCAAGCGTTTTTTCGGAGTAAAGATTTTTTCCCGCGTCAATCACAAATTGATAATCCTGCGAAGCGGCTGCAAAATTCTTATCAGAGTAATGACATTCACCGCGATAGAAATGCGCGGGCAGCCGGAAATAGCCTTCCTTAAATTCAGCAAGATATTCGGTGAACGCGGCAATCGCCTTGTCGCACTTTCCTGACGCATATTGCTTTTCGGCATCAAGATAAATGAGCGAATCTTTTTCTGATGCGGTAACGGGCGCAAGCGTGGTGTAGAGCTTTGCGTCAATTTCTTTGATGGCGACAAATGCCTCTTTTGCTTCTTCCGAATTTTTGTAGAGTGAAATCACGCGCTTATAATAATCGAGCGCAGTCTTTGTGTCGTCCTGATTGTAGTAGGTGAGTCCAAGTTTCAGATAGGATTTTGGCACATACGCGCTTGTGGGAAATTTCTCCGGAATTTTTTTGAACGACTGAATTGCAGATTGATATTTACTGAGCGCGAGTTGTGCCGTGCCTGTTTCATACACTGCATCATCCAGATAAATGGAAGTCGGGTACTGCGTTTCAATCGTTTGCATCGCAGTGATTTTTTCTTCCATCTTGCCCTGCAAGCCAAGAATCATTCCCTTTTGATACAGCGCGTAATCGCTGCCCGCTTTTTTCGCGGAAATGATTTCAGAATAATTGGTGAGTGCAGCGGGATAATCTTTCACGATGAAACTGCAATCGGCAGAGCGCAGTAGCGCATCGGACAGCACTTTGTCTTTCAGATTTCTGTTTGATGATGTGCGGCATTTTGCAACACATTGATTAAAGTAGGGGAGCGCGTCACCATATTTTTTCTGTTTAAACAGCGAGTAACCAGCTCCGTATTGCGCGTTTGCTTCGTGCCATTCTTTCTCGCTCACGTCATTGATTTTTGCAAGATTTAAAAATTGCAAATAGAGTTCTCCAGCGGTGACATATTCTTGTTTTGAGAAATTGGATTCGCCTTTCCAGTAATAGCACAACGCTTTGATAGAGGCATTGCTTGGATTTTGCAAGGACACATCAAACATGCGGATTCCCTCATCAAACTCTTTGTCATTATAGTGTTCCAATCCCCGAAAGTAGGCGACTTCCTGATATGCCTTTTTCACTTTTGCAGAGGGATTTTTTACCGATTCAATTACTTTGAGCGCTTCTTTGAAATTGCGCGTATTCAGAAATAATTCTGAGAGCAATTCTTTTGCTTCCTCTGCATCTTCACCATTGCCGTATTTTTCATTGTATTGCTGTAATGCGCGGATAGCTTCCGAATCAAACCCTTGCTCGTAAGAAAGTTTGCCATAGTTGAACAGCGCGTGTTCAGCAATAAACGGGTCAAATTCCATTTGCGCAGCTTTTTGAAACGCGCTCAGTGCGCTTGATTTGTTGCCGCTCTTCATGTAACAATCCGCAAGCAGATAAAGCGCGTGTTGCCCAAGCGTGTCTTTCTGATTATCCAATTGTTCAAATTGCAGAATGGCTTCTTTGTAGTCTTCCGCTTTGTAATGAGCGTATCCGAGTTGGTAAACATCTTCTTTGCGCGCCTTGCCGGTTTGCGTGATGTAAATCGTGAGGTGGCGAACTGCCTTGTCATATTTCTGCTGGTCAAAATACGCTTGTCCGAGAATTTGATTCAATTCAGCGTAATACTTTAAATCGGTGTCGTTGATGATTGGCGCAAGGTATTCCGTGAGTTCTTTGTATTGCTTTTTGAAATAATACACCTGACTGATGTAATACGGAATGATTTTTTCATACACCTTTGAATCCTTCAGGCGTTCAAAACTTTGCAGCGCGTCATCGAATTCTTTATTGCCGAAAGCGATGTAACCGTAATAGTAATTAGCCGGGTAGTAATACTTGTTTTTGATGTTGCGGATTTCTTTAAAGAGTTTCCCTGCTTCGGTAAGTTTCTTTTTATAGAAATAGCAATAGGCAAGCTGGAATTTGTATTCGGCAATATCTTCATTACTCAAATCTGCGATTTCTGTTTTTTCAAACCAGATGATTGCCTCTGCATAATTTTTCTCGCGGAAATAATATTTCCCCATGTAATAATATCCCAGCCGCTTCATCGGAGTTTCATCGTATTCCTGCGCCATGTCGAGCAGCAATTTTTCCGCATCGGGCTGCATCAATTCTAATGCGCAGAAAGCAGCATAGAAACGCGCATTATTTTTCAGCGTTTGATTTTCATTGCCAATTACATGTGTGGGCGATTCGATGAATTCAATAAATAGTTTTTTCGCATGCACATAATTTTTCTGCTGAAAAAGATTCAGCGCCTCCTTATATCCGCGTAGCGCGTCATCATAAATCAGCGATTCCTGCGCGGATGCTACCGAACAGAAAATGAGGAGCGTCATTGCGAACGCAGCGCAGCGGAGTGAAGCAATCCGCTGCAAACAAGGGATTACTTCGGTCGTTCCTCCCTCGCAATGACGGATATTCAAAAAAAACTTCGATGCAAATAATCTCGCTTCTTTAATCATTCAAAATATTTCAAGTCAAACAAATCAGGGTTAGAAAGTTAATGCCACTCCCAATGTGGGCAATACAGGCAGTTGGTTTACCCGTTCATAGCGCACTCTGTCGAAATAAAAAATATTGTCACGGTTATACAAATTGGATACGCTTGCGATGATATCTAACGTAATTCTTTCAGAAAAATTGAATGTGCATTTCAACGAAAGGTCTAAACGATGATAAGTGGGCAGGCGACCTGCGTTGATTTCTTCTTCATATACAATGCCGATATCTTCATCTTGTGTATTGGCAGAAATGTAATCGGTGTTGATGCCATCCTGAACAAACGTAGTTCCGAAATCAGGATAAAACGCCTGAGTGCGCGTGAAGGGGAAGCCTGTTCCGAAATTCCAACGTACGCTTGCTTCCCACACGGGCTTCTTGCCAAATGTGTAGGAAGTAACTACGTTGAGGTTATGTCTGCGGTCATAATGCGGATGATATTCTTGCTCGCCATCTTCGTGGCTCACATACCCGAGCGAATAGCCCGTCCAGATATAGAGTTTCTTATAGTCAAATTTCACGAGCACATCCAAGCCATACGCCTCGCCTGTTTCAACCATGAAATCCGGGTCATCGGGAAATGTTTTGTTGCGATTAATATCAATGAGTTGTCCGAAGTATTTATAGTAGGGTTCAACATTGACCTCAATAGATTTTGAAAGATTGAACTCAATGCCCCCAATCGCATGGTATGCTATCTGAAGATTATTCTTCACTTCCTTGCCATCGGTGCCGGTGAGTTTTTCTTCAGGTCCGGAGAGGAAGGAAGTGAACAGGTTCACTACATCGCGGTCAGATTTTCCGCTGATGAGGTTTTGAGAATAAATGCCGCCAGCAAGTTTGAAACGCAGTTTGTCCGTTGCATTAATCTTCATTCCAAGGCGTGGCTCAAAAAATACTGTAGCTAAGGAAGCGTAATACTGCATTCTGATGCTGGGGTCAATCACCACTCTGCCGAATATTTTTTTATAACGGGCAAAAAATCCCAACTCAGTCGTGTTTTGATCTTGTTCAACTTTTAATCCCAATGAGTTGAAAAACTCATATTCCGTTTTGAAGCCATTTACATCGAAGCCATAATTAAACTCCCCATTCTTCAAAAAATATTTAAACGCCATTGCAATCGTGAATCCACCGACAGAACTTGTGCGCGGTTGATTATCACCTTCTGCAAGGTTCATGTCGTAATTGGAATAAGCAATATTGCCAGAGATGATTGCTTTCGATTGCCCCGGCACAATTACGAAATTCGTTCCCAGCCCAAGCGAGTTCCATTCAAATTCCGAGACATCTTCAAAGTTAGCTTTGTCTTTATAGTGAAAGCCAAACATATTGAACTTTGAACCCCCGCTGCTGTTGAAAGCGATTTTTCCGTAATAATCATTGAAACTATAAGGAATGCCCGCGCCATCATTCACATAAGAATAGAGTTTGGGCGATGTTTTATCCAAGTATGAGAACTTGGAATTAAGAACAAAAGTGAGGCTATTCCCGCCTTCCTTTAACTTCACGAGCGGTCCTTCAAGAATCGCTTTTGCCAAAAAGGGATTTGCAGCAATTTTCCCGGCAAGACGATTTTTATTGCCATCGCGCGTTTTAATATCAATCACTGCGGAAATACGGTTGCCATACTCGGCATTGAAGCCACCGGTATAAACATCAACACTTTTCACGATGTCCGTTTCAAACACGGAATACAAGCCGATGCTGTGAAAGGGATTGTAAATCGTAACGCCATCCATCAGCACTTTTGTTTGAATGGGTGCGCCACCGCGAATGTAAAGTTGTCCGCCTTGGTCGCCCGTGAAAATCACGCCAGGAATCACTTGCAGAAACTGCGCGATGTCAGGCTCACCGCCTACGGAAGGAATCATAGAAATTTCTTTCGGAGTAACGCTGATGGTTGAAACCTGTGTTTCTGTTTTTACTTCTTCCCGCTTCGCGGAAACATCTACCGATTTGATAGCTATCGTGCGTTTGTTGAGATAAAGTGTTTTGCTCACGATTTGCCCTGCTTTCACTGTCACAGGCGCGCTGGAAGAATCAAACTCAAGAGAAGAAACGACTAAGGTGTAATCGCCCGGGGGCACTTTTGAAAGTGAAAACAAGCCGTTGTAATCTGTTGAGGTGGCGAAGGTTGTTCCCTGCAACGACACGGTAGTGAATATAACCGGCTCGCCCGTTTCCTTTGCAAACACAAAGCCGCGCACGATGCCTGTTTGCGCAAATGAAAAAGCAGAGAAAAATGCCAGCGAGAAACAAGTGATAATTATCCTCATAAAAAAGTGGGGCGAAGATAGCCGTTTAACGAGAGGATGTAACTGGGTTTTTCAACAGTTATTCGGGGAATGAATGCAGGCATGTACTCTAAAATTAGATTTGGATTAAAAGGATTGATTAAAATGAAATCATGGGGCATACTTTGAAGTTTCGGGCTGCTACTTATTGAAAACCAGCTTTGCGAAATTCATGGAAACTCTCTGTTATTTTTGCTCTATCTTTAACCCCGTTATTTTCAAATCGGAAAAAAGAAAATGGATTACCGCGCAGCGTTAATTGAATTCTACAAAAAACATAATCCTGCAAAGCTGACTGAAGTTGACGCTCTTTTAAGAAAGTACAAAGGGCGTGAAGATGAGTTGTTGCATGCATTGCGCGTAAAATACAAAGCGCAGGACCCGTCACAAACTGAGCCAATATACACCCCGCCACCTCCGCCCATAGAAGAGCCAGTTTCTGAGATGAAAGTAGTGAAAGAAGAACCTTCTCAAGAAGATGAAACGCCAAGAGTAGAAGCCCCTGCTTCAAGATATAGAGATGCAGAAGTTACACGTGCTGGAGATACTAAAGGAAGAACGGCAGCTGAGCGAGCGGAATATTGGAGGAAAGAATTGGAGAGGAGAGAAAGGGAGAGAGGGCAGGAAAGAGAAGAGAAGCGCGTGGAAAGCAATGTGAAACAAAAAGCCGAGCGCATGAAGGTGGTGCGGGAAACTGAAGAAGAAGGAGGCGCGGTTGTTAAAAAGCCGAGGAATGTTAAAAAAATAGCGGTCATTGTGGTGGCAATAGTGGCGCTTTTGGCAATAGCAGTTATTTTTTTTAATGACGGTATTCGGCACAAACTTGGTTTGGCAGACGAGGGAAAAATTCATAGTGAAAAAGCAAAGAAAGAAGGTCTTGATCCGGGTGTTCTCAGCAGCACAGATTCTGCTGCTAAAAAAACAGGTGAATTTGTTTTAGAAGACGAGCCGGATGAGAAAGCCCCATCTATAGAGGATGCGATGAACGAACAGCCCTCATCCGCAACAAAACCAACTCCTTCAAAAGAAGTCCAGACAAACGAAGATGCTTCCACGCAAACTGGCGTTCAAAGGAAAAAATACTACATCGGATATTCTGCGGTAAGCAGCGAAGAAACAGCTAAAAAAACTGCGGCTGAATTACGCAGAAAGGGATTTGATAATGCAGGTTATTTCTACATTCCTAATTATGAACCAAGCGGAAAAAGTCTTTACCGGATTTATGTAGGTCCTTTTAACTCCATAGAAGCCGCAGAAGAAATGATTGTGAATGTGCGCTCCGAAAATCCGAATGCCTATTCTTTTTACTTGAAATAATTCTTCTCGATAAATTCTCAGCCCTTTTCTTTTCTCGATTCTTTTTGCAACGCATTTTTAATCAACCATACGATGCCTGCCGTTGAGATAAGCACCATCAGGATGGTTGCGATATTCATCCATTCTTCTTTTCGCGGGTTTGTAGCAAAGGAATAAATTTCAGTAACGCTCATTCCGAGGTAAAATGAAAGCAGTGTGCGCGGCAACATACCGATAAAACTGCCGATTAAATAACTCCCCCACGGCACTTTCATGGAAGCAAAGGCAACATTCATCATGGCAAAGGGAAGATGCGGTGACAGCCTGCCGAGCACAATCATCAGGAAATTGCGCTCTTTCAGTTTCGCGAAAAAATCTTTGAGTTTTTCATCTTCAGCAATGAAGCCGCCAACAAACCATGCGTTGAGTTTTTTTCCTAACAACATTCCGATAATCATTGCGCCCACATAAGAAATCAATACGCCCGGCAACCCATTCCATTGAAAAAAGTAGCCTGAAAGAATCGCGAAAAAAGTGGTGGGCATCAGCGCAAAAGACATGGCGAAAATGGCAAAGGTGAAAAACAGAAAATAACTCCACGGATCATCTTTTGAAAGGAGCATTTCATTTTCACGGAGAAACAAGAGCACAGAAGAAGAGAACAGAGTGGGTATCACCGCAAAGAGAAAAAGCACAAAGCCCAGCCTGCCGCGTTGCGAGTAAAAAAGCCGCCTGAAAAAGGAATTTTCTGCTTCTGCCAAAGTGAGGCAAAATTGCTTGTTAGAAAGGAAACCAAACGGGCTTATTTCCGTAAACACACCCATCTTGCCTCAGAAACCCAAACATGCAGGTATTCTATTCTTAACATTTTAAAATTCATTGACAAATGAAGTTGAACAACAAGAAATTCGATTCGAAGAAACCGGAAGATTTGGAAGAGCAAGTGGATAATGCGCTCCGCAAACGGAAAAAAGACAGACGCGAAAAATATAAACCGAAAAACCAGAAGGTACACCAGTTTGGAATGTTTGAGCCGGACGGTGATGAATATGGCGGAATGTTTTAGTTGTCGTGCTGTGCCCGTTACAGTATTCTTAAAAAAATATGAAGAGCCGGACAATTTTGTCCGGCTTTTCTATTTTCAGGTGACAGGTTGGCTATTGATTTTCAGATTTTAACGTCAAAAATTCAGGCTAAACACTAACTTACCTAATGGAATAGCCTTTGACAACTTGCACACGTCAGCAAATTGAAATAGTCTGACGATAAAACCAACACCATGAATCTGAACAACTATACCATCAAAGCGCAGGAAGCAATTCAGCAGGCGCAGCAGTTGGCATTCAGCAGCCGCAACAGCGCGATTGAAAACGCGCACTTGCTGAAAGCGCTGATGATTGAAGATGAAAGCACGGTTGACTACCTGCTCAAAAAACTCTCAGTAAACACAACGATACTTAACAACAAACTGGAAGAAATTCTAAATCGCCTTCCAAAAGTTTCGGGTGAAGCGGGGCAACTTTTATCAGGCAACGCAAACCAAACTTTTTTACGCGCTCAAGATTCGCTGAAAGAATTTAAAGACGAGTTTGTTTCAACCGAACACCTGCTGCTCGCGCTTGTTGCGGGTACAGATGATGTCGGCAAACTGCTGAAAGAAGTTGGCGCAACAGTAAACGGACTGAAAGCTGCTATTAAAGATTTGCGTAAAGGCTCCACCGTAACCGACCAAAATGCTGAAGCGAAATACAACGCGCTTGATAAGTACGCCAACAACCTGAATCGCATGGCGCAGCAAAACAAGCTCGACCCTGTTATTGGTCGTGATGAAGAAATCAGGCGTGTGCTGCACATTCTTTCACGCAGAACAAAAAACAATCCCATTCTTGTTGGCGAGCCGGGCGTTGGTAAAACTGCAATTGCAGAAGGTATCGCGCATCGCATTATTAAAGGAGATGTCCCCGAAAATTTGAAAACGAAAGTGATTTACTCACTGGATATGGGCGCGTTGATTGCAGGCGCAAAATACAAAGGCGAGTTTGAAGAAAGACTGAAAGCCGTAGTGAAAGAAGTGACAAGCGCAAACGGTCAAATCATTCTCTTCATTGATGAAATACATACGCTTGTGGGAGCAGGCGGTGGGGGTGAAGGCGCGATGGATGCAGCGAATATTTTGAAGCCTGCGTTAGCGCGTGGCGAACTAAGAGCCGTTGGCGCAACGACATTAAATGAATACCAAAAATATTTTGAAAAAGATAAAGCTCTTGAAAGACGCTTTCAAAAGGTGATGGTGTACGAACCATCAAAAGAAGATGCCGTTTCCATTTTGCGCGGATTGAAGGAGCGCTATGAAACGCATCACAAAGTGCGCATAAAAGATGAAGCGATTATTGCTTCCGTTGAACTTTCAACACGCTATATCACCGACCGTTTTCTGCCTGACAAGGCGATTGATTTGATTGACGAGGCTGCTGCAAAGTTGCGCCTCGAAATGGATTCATTGCCGGAAGAACTTGATGAGCTTGAACGAAAAATCAAGCAATTAGAAATAGAACGCGAAGCAATCAAGCGCGAGAAAGATGAGAAGAAGCTTGCAAAGCTCAATGAACAGATTGCAAATCTCTCTGAAGAAAGAAATAAGCTGAAAGCCGCATGGCAGGCGGAGAAAGAAGTGGTGAATCAAATTCAGGCGCGCAAGGAAGATATTGAACGCTACAAGATGGAAGCGGAAAAAGCCGAACGCACAGGCGACTATGCAAAGGTTGCTGAGTTGCGTTATGGAAAAATAAAAGCAACCGAAGATGCGCTTGCGCAATTGGAAAAGGATTTCAACAAATTAGAATTAGGAAAGCGGTTGATGAAAGGCGAAGTGGATGCGGAAGACATTGGCGAAATCGTTTCCAAGTGGACGGGAATTCCTGTGGCGAAGATGCTGCAAAGCGAAAAGGAAAAACTGCTGCACATCGAACAGGAACTGCACAACCGCGTGATTGGTCAGGAAGAAGCTATCACTGCTGTTGCTGATGCTATTCGCAGGAGCCGCGCAGGATTGCAGAACCCCAACCGTCCGATTGGCTCATTTATTTTTCTCGGCACAACAGGCGTTGGTAAAACCGAGTTGGCGAAAGCGCTTGCGAACTATCTCTTCAATGATGACAATGCCATTACGCGCATTGACATGTCCGAATATCAGGAGCGCCATTCCGTGTCGCGCTTGATTGGCGCGCCTCCGGGATATGTGGGCTATGAAGAGGGCGGACAATTGTCAGAAGCTGTGCGCAGGAAACCTTATTCGGTGGTGTTACTCGATGAAATCGAAAAAGCGCATCCGGATGTGTTCAACATTTTGCTGCAAGTTTTGGAAGACGGTAGGCTCACGGATAATAAGGGTAGGGTGGTGAATTTTAAAAATTCCATCATCATCATGACATCAAATACCGGATCGGATATTATCCGCGACAACTTTGAGGGCGTGAATGAAGATAAATTCGAAGAAACGGTGGAAAAAACAAAAGTGGAAGTGATGAACCTTTTGCGTCAATCGCTGAAACCTGAATTTCTGAACAGGATTGACGAAATCATTCTATTCAATCCATTGACGAAAAAAGACATTCGCTCCATTGTGCAATTGCAGGTGGATGAGTTGCAAAAGCTGCTCAAAGACAGCAATATGCAAATCAAACTCAGCGACTATGCGCTTGATTGGCTGGCGAAAGAAGGCTTCGACCCGCAGTATGGCGCACGTCCGCTGAAACGACTTATTCAAAAACAAATCGTCAACGAGTTGTCAAAGAAGTTGCTTGCTGGTGAAGTGAAGCAAAACGAAACGATTTTAGTTGATGAAGTGAATGGCATTCTTTTCTTCAAGAATGACAAGATTGAAAAGGCAAGGAAGAAGGCAGCTGTAGAAAATTAAGTTCGATCTTTCTGTCTTCTGTTTTTGAAAGATTCCATCGCTGCAATACCTGAATTCAATAATATTGCAGCCGCATGAATCCCATCCTCGTAGAAATTCACCGCAATAACGTACTTGAAAGTTTTCATCGAGGCGTGGTGTGCGTGGTGGATAAGGATGGAAAGATTCTTTACAGCGAGGGTGATGTGCAGCAGGTGTGCTACCCGCGCTCTGCCATGAAGTTTCTGCAAGTGATTCCGTTGATTGAACACGGTGGCATCGCGCATTTCAATTTCACGCTGGAAGAAATTGCTGTGATGTGCGGCTCGCATAACGCGCAGCCGGAACATCTGCAAGCGGTGAATTCCATTTTGAAAAAAATCGGCTTGGATAAATTCGCCCTGCATTGCGGACCGCAATATCCCACCTCAAAAAATGATACAGAAGCATTAATAAAATCAGGCGAGCGTGCGCAAGATATTCATAACAATTGCAGCGGCAAACATGCGGGGATGCTTGCAATGTGCGTAATGAAAGGATGGACAACCGATAATTATATCAGCCCGCAGCATCCGTTGCAGCAACTTATTTTAGATACTTGCGCTGCCTTCTATGAATATCCCAAGGAGAAAATGATTACGGCTCTTGATGGTTGCTCTGCTCCGATTTTTTCTGTGCCGGTATTTCATCAGGCTGTAGGTTTTAAAAATTTAGCGCACCCTGAAAAATTTAGTGACAATAGAAAATCTGCTTGTGCCACTGTAGTTGAAGCGGTGAGCAAACATCCGCTGATGGTGGCGGGCACAAAGCGTTATTGCACCGAAATGATGGAGATTACTGCTCCCCGTATCATTGGTAAAACAGGCGCTGAAGGCGTTTTCTGCATGGCGCTACCACAGGAAAAAATAGGAGTATGTATCAAAATTGATGATGGCAAAATGTTGCCGCAATACAATGTTGCGCAGGCGTTTGTCGAGGCGACCAATCTTTTCACGCAAGAGCAATTACAACCGTTGCATCATTACATGCAGGAACCCATTACAAACTGGAACAAGTATGTAACCGGAGAAATCAAAGTGCGCGAAGGATTATTTCAGAAATTGGATGCAATGCTCTCTTCTTAATCAAGGCGATTTAACAGAACCTTTTTTGAATTGATTCTGCCGGGGGCATCCTGCCATACAGTATCAATTCTCAAACGAGAAGAAGATCGATGAACTTAGCGGTTTTTCATGGCTTACAATTCCTTCAGCCACTGAATGGCAGCTTCGCAGGATTTGAACATTTTAAAAGCAGGGTTGGGTCTGTTGGTGACAAGCGCTTCAATAAACCCAGCTCTTTCTGTTGGGTATGTGGCGGGGTTGTAAACCACGGCACACTTGTTTTCAATCATAAGCCCGGTAGTTGCGCCCATGTTTTTCATATCAAGAAAACCTTGCAGCGAGGATTGTCCCAGCTTCATTTTTGAAATGTCGAAAAGAAGACGATTGCTCCCGTGCTCTTTTGCTAATTGAAGTGCAAGCCCCGTTGTCTTCCTGACATTTTCAGTTGTCACTGCCCTTCCTGCTCGTCATCCACAATGACGAGATGATTTGCGCTGTCATAGCGCGCAATCATTTCTATGGTATTATTTGTTTCTGACATTGAATGAGGCGGAAAATTAAACAAATTATAAAATTCGCTTTAGCAGGTTTTCTAACAATCCGCAGTACAATGCGCTACTTCAAAAAATCCGGTTGCCGGAAGGAAGGGTTGGGATATTTATAAAAACCTTCTCCTGTTTTAACGCCCAGTTTTCCGGCATCAACATATTCCTTCAGCCACTTGGCAAAGCGAACGCTCTTTTCATCGCGGTAGGCTTTGGTGACGTGCCACACGGTGTCAATGCCGATGGTGTCCATCAGCCCGAAAGGACCAATAGTAGTTTGCATGTTTGCCATCCACGAGCGGTCAATATTTTCGATGCTTGCTACACCGCCCGTTACTAACGCCCCCGACATGCCCATCACCACGCCTAACATGGCGTTGAACACATATCCGTGCGATTCCTTCTCCACCACGATGGGAATTTGGTCGAGCGTTCTGCCCATGTCTTTCAGAAATTTCACCACCCAGGGTTCCGTGCCGGGATGCGGCATAATGTCAACTACGTTTGCAAGGAACACATCATGAAAATGATAAGCGCAAAAGCGCGGAGCGTTGCCTGAATCTTCAGCGAGCCATGAAGGCAGCATGTAAGAGGTATTGGTGGTAATCACAGCATGTCTTGGAAATAAAGGCGCGAATTGCTGATACAATTCTTTCTTCACCTCCCTGTCTTCCAACACTGATTCGCTGATGAAATCTGCATTTGCAGCAGCCTGTTTTGCATCGGTGGTTACGCTTATTTTTTGTTTTGCAGCTTCGGCATCTGAAGCCGTGATTTTTTCATCTTTAAACATGGAGGCGAGCAGTTTGCCCTGTATCTTCAATGCTTTTTGCAGCGCATCTTCGCTGATGTCATACATTGCCACGTCAAATCCTTTCAGCGCGCTTTGCAGTCCAATGCGCAAGCCCATCGTGCCGCTGCCGATGATAAGCACCTTTTTTACATCATTCAATTTTAGCTCCATGACTTGTTTGTTTTGAGTCGTGCAAGATAGCAAAGCGCGTTGCAAATCCTCCTTATTTACCTGTCGAAGGCAGGTGCGGATGGCTTCGCGCACAAGCTAAAGGGGTTAGGGAGATTTGCGCTTCTTTGGTTTCTTTGCCGCCTTCGCTTTTTTTATTGAACTCCAGAGAACGCCTGACCTGCGATAAAATTTAGCAAATCTCATTCTGGATTCATGAAGCGAGCAGCAAGGTTGAGCCTTCTTTGAAGTTTAATAATTATACTCTTAGGGAGGCATCAGGCGTTCTATTCTTATCACATCTGCTGGGGCTGATAAATGAATCTGCAATTTCCCAACCCTTTCACTCCGCGCCTTTTACGCGCGCTTTTCCAACTGCCATTACTTTAGCAACACTTTTTTCCTTCAGCAGTTTAATGGAGGTTACCTTCGCGGGCATTTGGAGATGATAAGATATCGCGCCCTTTCAGCTGTTTGCGCCCGTTCGAATGGATTCATCGGGCGGGCTGCCATATTATGCGCTAATGAAATGGAATACGTACGCCACTACTTTCAATATTTAATTTTTCATTCAATTTCATAAGCAATTGAAAAAAGCTCTTTAGCTTTCGGATTCAAAACAAACCCTATGTTCAGAACCCTGCTCCTTTCTATTCTTGTTTCCAGCACTTCCGCAACCTTTGCGCAGAAGGGAATCCAATTTGACGGCTTAAATGATTATGTGACCTTCGGCACTGCTTCGGGCTTGGGAAGCAGCGCGTTTACGATTGAAATCTGGTTCAAACGCACCGGTACAGGCGCAACCACTTCTACGGGCACGGGCGGAGTAACCGCTTATCCCTTGCTGGCGAAAGGTAGAAGCGAATCAGACGGCAGCACGAAAGACATGAATTATTTTCTCGGCATTAACACGAGTGGAAAATTAGTTGCCGACTTTGAAGAAGGCGCGGGGCAGGCAACCCCCGGCTTGAATCATCCGGTAACGGGCATTACCACGATAGTAAACAATACATGGTATCATGCTGCTGCGACTTATGATGGCGCATCATGGAATCTGTATCTCAACGGCAATTTGGAAAAGACATTAGCTGTCGGACGGCTTCCGCAGTCAGCAAGCATTCAGCACGCGAGTATCGGCAGCGCATTAAACTCAACAGGTTCATCATCAGGAAATTTTAAAGGAGTGCTTGATGAGGCGCGTGTGTGGAATTATGCAAGAACGCAGGCGCAAATCAGCGCGAGCCGCTCTGCGGAAATCACAGCAACAACAGGACTGGTGGGCTATTGGAAAATGAACGAAGGCACCGGCACCACCGCTGCAAATACAGGCAGCGCATCTTCAGCAAATGGTTCATTGCGAAACGGACCAACATGGGTTACTGGATTTCCCGCAGGCACACCGCCACCCGTAAACAATCCGCCAATAGTAACAATTGTAGCGCCTGCAAATAATGTAACGGGAGTTTCTACCAATGCCACATTGAGCGTGTCAGTAAGCGATGCGCAGGTAACAGCGCTCACGGTCACGTTTTATGCGCGGGCGTGTCCTGCCGTTTCAACAGGCGTTGACTTCACGATTGTGCCGCTGCCCGACACTCAATATTATACCAGCCACATGAATGGCGGAACGAATTCCATTTACAAAGCGCAGATGCAGTGGGTGGTGAATAACCGCGTGTCGCAAAACATCGTGTTCGTTGAAGGCTTGGGTGATTGCGTTCAAAATGGCGACAATGGCGGCAACCCGATAGAATGGTTACGCGCTGACACCTCGATGAAGATTATTGAAAACCCGATAACGACTACGCTCGCGCATGGAATCCCTTACGGAATTAATGTAGGCAATCACGACCAGACACCGGGCGGCTCGTCAAGCGGCTCTACGAATTCGTTTAATACATACTTCGGGGAAGCGCGTTTTTCAGGACGCGATTATTATGGCGGGCATTACGGCAACAACAATGACAACAGCTATTATTTATTTTCCGCGAGTGGATTGAATTTCATTGTCATCAATTTTGAATATGCTACTTCAATGAGTTCTGCCGTGTTGACCTGGGCGGATAATCTTTTGAAAACGCACAGCAACCGCAGAGGGATTGTTGGCAGTCATTATATTCTGAATTCAAGCGGCACATTTGGCACACAGGGACAAGCGATATACAATGCGCTGAGAAATAATCCTAACTTGTTTTTGATGTTGTGCGGGCATAACGATGAAGAAGCGCAAAGACAGGATACATACATCGGGAATACGGTTTACAGCGTGATGTCAGATTACCAGGCGCGGACAAAAGGCGGCAACGGCTGGCTGCGTATGATGAAATTCTCGCCCGCGAATAATACGATTTCTGTGAAGACCTATTCCCCAACATTGAACCAATATGAAACGGATGCAAACAGCCAGTTCACGCTCAACTACAATATGTCGCCTCCTCCTGCTGCGTTTGCTTCACTCGGTACAAACAGCAATGTTGCTTCAGGTACAACAACCACAAAATCATACAGCGCTCTTTTGCCAAATACCTGCTACGAGTGGTATGTAATAGTGAGCGATGGCGTGAATAGCATCACAAGTTCATCTTGGAAGTTCACTACTGGAAGTTCCTCGAATAAAACAACGCTTAATGAAGCAGAGGAAGACGAGTTACAAATAAAAGTGTATCCCAACCCAAGCAGCACCGGAATTTTTAATGTGAAATATGATAACCTGACGAGCGAAACAACCTACTCTGTTATCAATGCCGCAGGGCAGGAGATTCATGCAGGTGAATTTTCAGGCAACGGAGGATTAAAGCAACTTGACCTTGCGAATGCAGCCAAAGGCATTTATTTCTTCATCATTAACAGCGCAACCGAACAGAAAGTAGAAAGGATTATTGTAGAGTAATTCTTCAGTTCCATTTCTCTCGCTTTTGGAGGGAATATACATTACACTTTTCATTTGCAGTATCTTTGTTGCATGAGTAGTGCAGAGCAACATATTCTTCAACGTATCAAATCAAAAGTGCTGCAAAAAGACCCGCAGGCAGAAGTGATTTTATTCGGCTCGCGCGCGCGTGGCGATGCCCGTCACGATTCTGATTGGGACATCCTTATCTTATTGAACCAATAAGATATCAGGCAGGCGCGTGGAACAAGAATTCAGAGAACAAATTTTTAATGTGGAGCTTGAAACCGCACAGCCGATTTCCACATTTGTATTTTCAAAGGCTGATTGGGAAGGGAAACATCGCGCAACTCCCTTTTATCATAACATTCAAAAAGAAGGCATCCGGTTTTAATGTCAGCAGCAAAAGAAGACTATATCGCTTATCGCATTGCCAAGTCAGATGAAGTTTTTGCAGATGAAGCTTTGCTTGCATTGAATAACAGGTGGAATTCATGCGTCAACAGACTTTATTATTCCAGTTTTTATTTAGTGAGCGCATTGTTGTATCGTTCAGGAATAAAAGCGGATACGCACAATGGCGCTAAAACGCAGTTTTTTCAGCACTTTGTAAAAACAGGCGCAGTGCCTGCGAGCAAGGGAAACTTTATACGCATTTATTCGACTGGAGGCAAGAAAGCGACTATGCCGACTTTATCGAATTTGATGAACCAACAATAAAACCCATGTTGGAGAAAGTGTCTGCTTTCAATTTACTCCTCAAATCTTTAATTAAGAAGTAGCTTTTCTTATTTCGTAGAATTCTCTCTTTTCGCTTTGTGATTTTCCAAAAGCGAGAGATAGCAGCACTGACAGAACGCGCCACTTTTAGAATTGCAGGAGGATAGACTATTTACCTATTGATTGTGAACTATCGTGTATGTGCTGTGCATTTTTTCGCGCTACTTTGCGCTAAACTTCAAACTTGAAACTGCAAACTTCAATTTTCATTTTTTCTCTCGCGCTATTTATCGCTTCGTGCAATGGGGATAGCGAATCATCCGATAAAAAAATCTTCCGCTATAATTCCTCTTCAGGCATCACTTCCCTCGACCCTGCTTTTGCAAAAGACCAGGCGAATATCTGGGCGGTGAACATGCTCTACAGCGGCTTGATTCAATTTGATGAAAACCTGAACATAGAACCATGTCTTGCAAAAACATGGAGCATCAGCGATGATGGATTGACCTACACGTTTCATTTGCGCAGTGATGTCTATTTCCACGCTCACGAATTATTTCCCGATGGAAAAGGCAGAAAAGTGACAGCTACCGATGTTGCTTACAGCCTTCAAAGAATCGTTGACCCCGCAACGGCATCGCCCGGCTTGTGGATTTTCAATGGAAGAGTTGATGCAGCGCAGCCCTTCACTGCTATGGATGACACTACGTTTCAAATCAAACTCTTAAAACCGTTTCGACCGATGTTGAGCATCCTCACGATGCAATACACGTACATCGTGCCGAAGGAAGTTGCGGAGCATTACGGGAAAGATTTTCGCGTGCATCCTGTCGGCACAGGTCCTTTCAAATTCAAAGTGTGGCAGGAAAGCGATGTGTTGATTCTCACAAAAAATGAAAACTATTTCGAGCAAGGGTTGCCCTGCCTCGATGGCGTGAAAGTGTCCTTCATTCAAAGCAAGCAAACCGAATATCTCAACTTTCTGAAAGGCGATTTGGATTTTCTTTCAGGTGTTGACGCGAGCTACATCAATGATTTACTTACACAGGAAGGCGAATTGAAAGAGGAACACTCCACAACAATTTCCATGTACAAAACGCCTTATCTAAATTCTGAATATCTTGGCTTTTTGATGGACGACCGCAACGCGAATCTTCCGAACAACCCGCTCAAAATAAAAGAGGTGCGTCAGGCGATTAACTATGGGTTTGACCGCGAAGCAGTCATTCGGTATTTGCGCAATAGTATTGGAAAGCCTGCAAACTCAGGCTTTGTGCCATTCGGATTGCCTTCGTTTAATGCGGAGAAAGTGAAAGGCTACAGTCACAATCCCGAAAAAGCAAAACAACTGTTAGTGCAAGCAGGATTTTCTGGAGGAAAGGGCTTGCCTGAAATTCCGCTCTACACAAGCAAGACGTATGAAGACATCGCGACTTATCTCCAAAGCCAGTTGCGCGACATCGGCATTCCCGTAAGATTGGAAATTGTGCTGCCCGCGTTTCAGCGCGAGCTGATGTCAAAGTCGCAGGCTCCTTTCTTTCGCGGCTCATGGATTGCCGATTATCCTGATGCGGAAAGTTATCTCGCGATGTTTTATAGCAAGCATGGCGCGCCTCCCAACTACACGCGCTTCAGCGATGCGCAATTCGACAACTTGTATGAGCAGGCGCTCAATGAAAATGACGATACGCTGCGTTATTCACTTTATCAAAAGATGGACAGCATCCTGATGGAAAATGCGGTGGTCGTTCCATTATTCTATGATGAAGTAATCCGCTTTGTGCGCAAAGGCGTTGACGGGCTTGAACCCAATGCGATGAATTTGCTCAATGTGAAGCGCGTGAAAATCAGTGAATGAGCCATACCCGCCATGAGGAGGAGGTATTGGCGCGTACGTATTTCGTTTCTTTATCGTGTCGCTTTAGTGGCGCGGCTCGTCAGAACGGTAATGATATTTATGGAGAAATCGTCCACAGTCCTCAGTCTTTAGTCCACTTGTCCATCGTTCAACACTCCCTTACTCCCTCTCTCAGGAGGGGCTGGGGTGGATTCTTGCTGTTTGCTACTTGCAGAGCGTGTGCCGCTGCGTCCGGCTTCCCGTTTTTATGCGAAAAAATGACAGTTTTTGCGTAATTGATTGATTATCATACATGAAAGACCTATTCCGCTAAAGCGGTGGGGCTTTCATGTCTTGGGGCAGCAAATGCAAAATCAAACTTGAACCTTCCTAAAAGAACTTGACACTTTCTGAGGTAGTTTCTAAAAAGTGTCTCGTCCTAAAATAGGTTTACACAAAAACCTAATTTAGGACGAGACAAAGCAAGATTAAATCTTTCAGCGCTGGCAACAATCACAGCCTCCGCTTGAGCCTTATATCCTTGAGCGTCCGCTCTTTTTATTAGCGCACCAGCGGACGCTGGGCGAGATACGGTATTTCCAAAAACCACGTATCTTTGAACACGAGTTCAGAAGATGATGTCAAACAACACATTTTATTATTGGTTTTTTAAATCCCCAGCGGGACTTGAATCGGTGTGTTGTTAAGCATCTGAAAACAAAACACAAAGGAAGTCCCGGTAAACAACCGGGACTTTTTATTTTATGGCAAGCCAAAAGAAAAAAACAAAAGTTGCAATTCAGGGAATCGCGGCAAGCTTTCACGAAATCGCTGCGCTCACTTATTTCAACATTCCCGTTGAAACAGTTGAATGCCTCACGTTTTATCAACTCTGCGAAACGCTGAAAAACGAAAAGTCGGATTATGCGGTGATGGCAATTGAAAACACCATAGCGGGCAGCATTCTTCCCAACTATTTTTTGTTGCAGCAGAATCATTTCAGCATAGTCGGTGAACTCTACCTGCCCATTCATTTGCATTTGCTTGCCTTACCCGGTGTTGCATTGAAAGACATCCGCAGCATTGAATCGCACCCGATGGCAATTCGACAGTGTTATGAGTTTCTGCATTCGCTGCATGGCATTGAACTAAAAGAAAGTGATGACACGGCTTTCTCCGCAAAGCGCATCAAAGATTTGCAGTTGAAAGACACGGCAGCCATTGCCAATGAACAAGCTGCAAAGAAGTTTGGCTTACAGATTTTGGAGAAGCGTATTGAAACGAACAAAAAGAATTTCACACGCTTCCTCATTCTTACAAGACGCACCGTATTGAACGGCAGTGATAAAAATTCTTCATCAAACACCCTCTCCTTCGGAGAGGGCAAGGGTGAGGCAATAAAAAAAGTAATTTTTAAAACTGCCGGAAAGCAAGAAAGCAACAAAGCCTCTATTTGCTTTGAAGTGGCGAATGAAGTGGGCAGCCTTGCCGATGCGCTGATGACATTTAAAACCAATCAAATTAACCTGACAAAAATTCAATCTATTCCCATCATCGGGAAGCCGAATGAATATTCAATACATGTTGACGTGGAATGGAAGCGCAGGAAAAATTATGACGATGCCATACACATTGTAATGCGGCAGGTGCGCAACCTAAATGTGCTGGGTGAATACAAAAAGGCGCAAATCAAATTCTGAACGATGATAGAAACGGCAAAGCGCATCGCGCAGGTGGAAGAATATTATTTCAGCAAAAAGCTCGCTGAGGTGCGCAGCCTTGATACGCCTGCGTTGCGTGTAATCAATCTCGGAATCGGCAGTCCTGACCTTGCGCCAACGAAACAAGTGATTGATGCGCTTGCGTCATCAGCACAGCTTTCAACGAGTCACGGGTATCAGAGCTACAAAGGCGTTCCGCAACTCCGCAACGCGATTAAAGATTTTTATAACAGGATTTATCATGTGCAATTGGATGCCGACACAATGATTCTTCCGTTGATTGGCTCGAAAGAAGGCATCATGCACATCACGATGGCATTTGTGAATGAAGGTGATGAAGCGCTGATTCCCAATCCAGGCTACCCTACTTATTCGTCTGTTGCAAAGATTGCGGGCGCGAAAATCAGGGCGTATGATTTGATGGAAGAGAAAGACTGGGCTGTTGATTTGGAAGCGTTGCGCAAAAGTGATTTATCAAAGGTGAAACTGATGTGGGTGAATTATCCGAATATGCCTACAGGAAAAACTGCTTCTCACGATGAGTTGAAAGCATTGGTTGATTTAGCGCATGCTCATCATTTCCTGCTTATAAATGACAATCCTTACAGCCTGATTTTAAATGATACACCGAGGAGCATCCTATCGGTTGAGGGAGCTGAAGACGTTGCGCTTGAATTGAATTCTCTCAGCAAGTCGCACAACATGGCGGGTTGGCGCTTGGGGTGGGTGGCAGGGAAGAAAGAATACATTGACGCTATCGTGCGCGTGAAAAGCAACATGGATTCCGGCATGTTCCTTCCGCTGCAACTGGCGGCTGCCGAGGCGTTGAAGAATAACAAGGAATGGTTTGATGCGCTGAATAACATTTACCGCGAGCGAAAGAAAGTAGTGCAGCAAATACTTGATACGCTCGGTTGCACTTATTCAAACAACCAATCGGGACTGTTTGTATGGGCGAAAATTCCCGATGCAATTTCCGATGTAGAGAAATGGGTGGATGAAATTCTTTATGGAACAAAAGTGTTCATCACACCCGGATTCATCTTTGGCGATGCGGGGAAATGCTATGTGCGCATTGCGTTGTGCAGCCCGGTGGAAACAATACAGGAAGCGTTAAATAGGATTAAGAAGTTTATGAATAAAGAAAGCACTTAAAAGAAAGCGTCATTGCGAGAGCGTAGTACAAATTGCACCGAGCAGGGCTTTTCCCCTCTTAGAGGAGAAGCCCAGCGCACAAAGCCGGTGCAATGACGGTAGTTTCTTTAAAGCTTTTTCAAATTAACACACAATGAAAACAACCATCATCGGCTTGGGACTTATCGGGGGAAGCATCGCGATTGACCTGCGCAAAAAAGGCTTTGCCACTTCAATCATTGGCGTGGAAGCAAATGAAAGCAATGCGAAGAAGGCGCTGGAACTTGGCTTGGTTGATAAAATCCTCCCTTTGCACGAAGCAGTGCGCGATGCTGAACTTGTGCTGATTGCAATTCCAGTGAATGCTCTTAAGAATGTATTGCAACAAGTGCTGGATGAAGTTGCTCCAACAGCCGTAGTGATTGACGCAGGCTCTACCAAGTCGGGGCTTTGCAAATCCGTTTCCACGCACAGCAAGAGAAATCAATTCGTAGCCTCCCACCCGATTGCCGGTACGGAAAACTCAGGACCTGAAGCAGCTTTCATCGGGTTGTTTCAAAACAAAACAAATATCATCTGTGAAAAAGAGAAATCATCTGCACACGCATTGCAGGTTGCTGAAGCTATTTTCACTGTCCTCGGCATGAGAACCATCTTCATGGATGCGGTGGAGCATGATAAGCATGTAGCCTACGTTTCGCACCTCTCGCACGTCAGTTCGTTTTTGCTTGGGCAAACGGTGCTTGATATTGAAAAAGACGAGAAAAATATTTTCAACCTTGCAGGCAGTGGTTTCGCCTCCACCGTGCGTCTTGCTAAAAGCTCGCCTGACATGTGGGCTCCTATCTTTGAACAGAATGCGGAGTTTCTCAGCCAGGCGTTGCTCGAATATATTATGCACCTGCAGCAGTTTCAATATTATTTGATGAAGCGCGATGTGAAAGAATTGCATCGCATCATGACGAAAGCAAATCATATTCGCGAAGTGCTTGCGGGCATTGAATTGAAACAATCAAAACCAGTTATCGAAAAGACTCAACACTAATCAGCTATGAAAAAAAACATCCAACTCCAACCGATCTCCTCTTGGTTGCCTACGGCAACACGCCCCGTGATTATCAGCGGACCATGCAGCGCGGAAACTGAATCGCAGATGGTTGCCACTGCAAAACAAATTGCAGCTACCGGAAAAGTACACGCTTTGCGCGCAGGCATCTGGAAGCCCCGCACACGCCCCGACCAGTATGAAGGCGCAGGTGAAGTCGGCTTGAAATGGCTCACCCTTGCCGGAAAAGAAACAGGGCTGCCTGTCACTACTGAAGTTGCTAATGCAGTGCATGTGGATGCATGCCTGAAAGCGGGCGTTGATTTCCTTTGGCTGGGCGCGCGCACAACGGTGAATCCATTTTCCGTGCAGGAGATTGCCGATGCGCTGAAAGGCGTTGACATTCCCGTGCTCGTGAAAAACCCAGTGAACCCTGACCTTGAGTTGTGGATTGGCGCACTCGAACGCCTCAACAAAGCAGGCATCACCAAACTCGCTGCCATTCATCGCGGATTTTCTTCGTTTGAAAAAGGACCCTTTCGCAACGCGCCCATGTGGGACATCGCGATTGAGTTGAAAACACGCATCCCCGAACTTGATATTCTCTGCGACCCCAGTCATATTTGCGGTGCGCGTGACCTCATCGTCTTCGTGGCGCAAAAGGCGCTCGACCTCGACATGGCGGGGCTGATGATTGAAAGCCACATCAATCCTGATGCTGCATGGAGTGATGCGAAACAACAAGTGACGCCTGCCGTACTATCATTCATCATAGATAATTTGATTGTGCGCACCGTTTCAACAGAAAACAAAAAATTTAAAGACACGCTTACAATGTTTCGCGAGCAGATTGACTTGCTTGATGATGAAATCATGAGCAAGTTTGCCGCGCGCATGAAGATTTCTGAACAAATCGGGCAATACAAAAAGGAGAACAACGTAACGATTCTGCAAGTAAAGCGCTGGGAAGAAATCATCCAGACGCGCGTTGACCTCGGCAAGGCAATGGGTCTTAGCGGAGAGTTCACGACCGAGTTACTCAAACTCATTCACCACGAATCCATCGCGGTGCAGACCAAGGTGATGAATGCGGCAGAACAGGCAAATAGTAATAAACAATAGCCTTTAATCAATATCAGCAGACCGAGGCGAAACTCAGAATGGGTATCTCAGAAGTTGATGCTGATGTTTGTAATTGCCCGCATCAATAGGACATATTGCACCAACTCGCGCGGAGGGATTGAAGGGCAATTCCCCCTATTTGATACCCCCTTTGTATCCCTAATTCGGGATGAAACATTTCTCCTAAGGCGGGGAAAAGCCACGTTCGTTGCAATTTGTCCTTCACCCGGTTGCTGGAACATCACACCCGCTCCATCGCCATATCAAAGCAACTGTTCATGCTCTTGCAGAAACGAAATTGGAAAGGAGATTCTTCAATTTGCAATGATTTCAAATCTGCAGCGCGAGGCGAGTCGCCCAGCTTTAACCACTGCGTATCGCTCTTTTTATTTTTCTGCCAAATCAAATGCATGTACTTGTTGATTGAGAAGTTTCCTTGAAAATTCGTTTGGCTTTTCAGCCGCTTGCCATCAAGTACGGAATAGAGATAACTTGTTTCATCCAAACGCTGCAACACGCCTGTTGTCGGTACTTTTAACTCAAAGTAATTTTTTCCTCCGTCATCTTTTGCGGTGGTGACGCAATAGTTCCCGTTGATTTGCACATCAATATCTTCGGTCACTTTGGGCAATCCCCAAATCTTTAATCCACGCAGTTGATTTTCATGCGAAGTGACGGGCATGGAGAAAACATAATAGCCTGCTTTTGTAAAACTCTTCATCACCAACGGCAAAAGAGGAGGATTAAACGCTCCGTCAACCATCACAGGAATGGTCATTGCGATTTCGTTATAGCCGGGAATGTTCAGTACGTTTTTATATTCATAGCATGAAAAGGCAACGAGCGCTCTGTCGAGTGTTCCTTTAATTGGTTTCATCGTGGAATGCGGCATCATCGCCAATGCGCGTTCATAATTGCAGAAAAAGATTGCCATCGCGCAGGTTACATTTCCATAAAAAGTAGGGAACTGATAGTTCTTTGTTATTGCATCCGTGAGTTGAACAGGAGCGGTTGCATGACGCAGTTTGAAACGCTTAAAAAATGCATCTTGAAAGAGATGTTCGTTCTCTATGAATTCTTTTTCAATCGTGTAGTTTGATTTCATGGGGACAGGTTTGAGGCAAATGTAAATTTTATTGCCGCAAAATATTTACACCGCTAATATTCTCAACGAGGAAAAAGCATTGAATACTGCACAACTAAAATTAGATAGCAGGTTATTCAACATCTTTTCTCAAATCCAATTTTCTGAAAGAAGGAAAAGCGAGCGCTGTTGCAACTACTGTAAGTAGCGTCATGCTTCCGCCAAACACAACGGCTGTAACTGTTCCCATAAGTTTTGCAGTGAGTCCGCTTTCAAACGCGCCCAGTTCATTTGATGAGCCGATGAACATTGAGTTCACTGCGCCAACCCGACCGCGCATGTTGTCGGGTGTTTTTAATTGCAAAATAGTTTGGCGTATCACTACGGAGATTCCATCTGTGACTCCGCTGAGAAACAATGCCAGCACCGAGAGCCAAAACCATTCTGAAAGACCGAACAAGATAATACTAAGTCCAAAGCAAAATACTGCGCCCAGCAGTTTGATGCCCGCGTTTTTGTAAAATGGAACATACGCAGAAAGTAAAATGACGATAAACGCGCCCACGGCCGGCATGGCGCGCAACACGCCAAAACCCTGAGCACCCACTTTTAAAATATCCTGTGCGAACACCGGCAGCAGCGCAATCGCCCCGCCAAACAACACGGCAAACATATCAAGGCTTAATGTGCCCAAGAGTGCTTTTGTGTTATAGACAAATTTGATTCCCTCTTTCAAGCTTTGCATAATAGGCTCGCCCACTTTCGGATTAAGAATAGGTTTTTTATCAATTTGAGTCGCACACAAAAACGAAAGCACTGCAAAAACCAGAATCAGGCACATGGACCAATGCACGCCAATCCAGCTAATGGAAAAGCCTGCAAGCGCGGGACCGAGCACTGCGCCAATCTGCCATACCGTGCTGCTCCATGTGGCGGCATTCGCATACGCCTTCTTTGGAACAATCAGCGACACTAACGAAAAGATAGTAGGACCGAAGAAGGCGCGATTAATTCCGCCCATGAACACCAGCGCGTAGATTGCATATAAAATTTTTTTAGTGGAATAATTTTCCGCTACCTGCGGTAGTGTCAGCAGAAAAAGCCCAAGGCTGATGAGTGAAAATGCGAAGATGCATTTAATCAGCAAGTTGCGCTTTTCCGTTTGGTCAACGATGTGTCCGGCATATAGCGCTATTGAAAGAGCAGGCACTACTTCCATCAGCCCGATGATGCCCAATGAAAGCGGATTCTTCGTGAGGCTATACACCACCCATTCAATCACGATGAATTGCATGCTCCACGCAAACACCAGTGCGAAGCGAACGAGCAGAAAAATTTTAAACTCTTTGAAACGAAGGGCTGCGTAAGGGTCTCGTTTTTCCACTTAGTAATTGTGGCGCAAAACTACCATTCCCTTTGTGTCTGGATTTTTTTAAGAGGCTTCATCTTTTTTATCATCTTCCTACTCATCAAGCAGCTTGCGGATTTCTTCTGGCAGATCATCAGGGTCGGAGCTATTAAGCACGCTGATGTGCAACACCCCCGTTGCAATTAAAATAGCAACGAGCGCTGAAATTGCAAGCAGAAAAAGAAGCAGGTAATACAGAATATGTATGACCCCAAATTTAAGTAAACAACGCTTTTTTTATTTTTGAAATAATTTGAAGCATGAAGCGATACATATTTTTTCTATGTAGCTTTTTTCCTCGTGGCAGCATACTCCTTCGGTATTATCATCCACCACGTATTGCAAGAGTTCCTGCGAAGGTCTTGTTACAATCGGAGGATACCCACAGTTGGAAATGAAAGAAATGTTCCGATAGAACTACATATTATACTAATTGGTATCAATGATGTGTATTATGTTCTGGGCAATGATGACAATTATCTAAAACAATTAGAAATTCTGACCTTTAGTATTGATAAGTCAGATAAATGTCATGAGAATCTATTTCATATCGGGTGTTCCTGAAATTGATTAATCCTCCAGTGCGTAGAGAGAGCTATGCGCGCCATCTTCGCCTGTGCAACAAGCATCGCAAGGAGGCATTTGAACAGCCCTGCAATTTGTCCTAAACCTGTCAAAAATCAGAGAACGGTTGGGATATTCTGTGATAACCCTTATTTTCAGCGCGTGAATCAAAAAAATATTCTTTTCCTGTCTTTTGCTTGCATTGCTCTTGCAGCAGGTGTTTCGTTTGCCGCAACAAATGGAATGCTCGCCATTTCCAATGTGGCATTGATAATCGGCAGATGGCTTGCTATCGCAACGCTTGTGTATTATGCCTTTCTTAAAAAATCGCTTACTACTACTATCCTCATAAGTATGGTGATAGGCGTGGAAGTGGGCGTTGACTTCCCGGACTTCTCGCAAAACCTTAAAGTGCTTTCGCAGATTTTTTTACGACTGATTAAAACCATTATTGCACCCCTGCTTTTTGGAACGCTTGTGTATGGAATTGCCGGGCATAGCAATATCAAGCAGGTGGGCAGGATGGGGTGGAAGAGTATTCTGTATTTTGAAATTGTCACCACGATTGCGCTCTTTATCGGGCTTGTTGCAATTAATTTTTCAAAGGCGGGAGTCGGCATTCAGTTGCCTCCTGTGCCTGAACATGAAAAGCTTCCGGTAGTGAAGCAAAGCCTTTCGGATATTATCCTGCATGTATTCCCGGAAAATATTGCGCGTTCTATTTACGATGGCGCAGTGCTGGAAATTGTGGTATTCAGCATTTTGTTTGGCATCGGCACTGCGATGGTTGCCGAGAAGTATCGCAAGCCGATGGTTGATTTCGTGGAGTCGTTGAGCGAAGTGATGTTCAAGTTCACGGCTATCATTATGTATTTCGCGCCTATCGCAGTTGGCGCAGCCATCGCTTACACAGTGGGGCACATGGGTTTAGGTATCTTAGTGAACTTGTTCAAGTTGTTGCTCACGCTCTATGCAGCTTTGATTTTCTTTTTACTCGCGGTGCTGCTTCCAGTCGCTTTGCTGTTTAAAGTGCCGCTGAAAAAATTCATCAACGCGATTATTGAGCCGGTGTCCATTGCATTTGCAACTACATCTTCGGAATCGGCTTTGCCAAAAGCAATGAAGGCGATGGAACATATCGGAGTGCCGCGTAAGATTGTAGCTTTCGTAATGCCGATGGGATATAGCTTCAACCTTGATGGGACAACGCTCTATCTCGCGCTTGCTTCCATTTTTGTCGCTCAGGCAGCGGGAATTGAGTTGTCGCTTTCCACGCAAATCATCATGATGTTTACGCTCATGCTAACGAGCAAAGGTGTGGCAGGCGTGCCGCGCGCATCATTGGTGATTTTATTGGGAACGCTTGCTTCGTTTGATTTGCCGATAGAGCCTGTGTTCATCATCCTTGGTATAGATGAATTGATGGACATGGCAAGAACCTCTGTGAATGTGATTGGGAATTGTCTTGCTACCGTAGTGATAGCGCGTTGGGAAGGAGAGTTTCAGGAAAATCCTGAAGCGGCAGAGCTTTTTTAAAAAATATCCAACAGCCCTTCTGGTAAGTTCAGCATGATTGTTTTCTTCCGCTTGTCAATCTGCACAATGGTAGAATCATTTAAAGGAAGCAGGACTTCTTTCCCGTTGATCAAAACCTGCGCAAGCTTTTGCTGCGGCATTTCAAATATGTCTTCGATGGGGCCGATGGTACCCTTTTTCTCGTCCATGGCGGTAAAGCCAATCAATAAGCCGGGGGTAACGGTATCCTTTTCTGCAAAAGTCTTTTCAAATAATTCTATCGGGATAAAAATCTTGCAACCGGAGATTTCATCCGCTTTGTCGCGGCTGTCAATACCTTCGGCTGTGAGGTAGAAATTCTTTTTACCGGAGGAATAGATTTTCTGGATAGCATAGGGGAGGGGATGCTCCGCATCGCCAAGGAACAACTTTCGGAGTTTTGCGATTTTTTCGGGATACTGCGGATAGTTAAACACGGCATTCACCTCACCTTTCAAGCCGTGTGGCTTCATGGTGTAACCGATTTGAATAAGGTTCGAGTCCTTTTTGCGAGCGGACAAGTGTTACTCTTGAGTTTCGCTGGGTGTTTCAGGAGTCGGAGCTTCTGCAACAGGAGCTTCGATAATTTCAGGCGATTCAGCAACTTCTGCAACAGCAGCAGGCGCTTCTTCCACAACAGGTTTTCTAGCAGTCTCCATCTTTTCACGCTTCTTCACTTCATCCGCCCTTACGCCTTCTTTCAAGCGCTTCTTCTTATTCAGTTGCTCTTCCTTTTTGCGTTTTACCTGATCTTCTTTCTTTGCTGTGAATTCTGTGTACAGCACGTCAGCTTGTTCCTGAGTGAGGGCTTTCTTATCAACACCTCTTTGCAGGTGCTTTTTGTACATCACGCCTTTGTAAGAAAGGATAGCCCGCACGGTGTCAGTAGGCTGTGCGCCTTTGGTCATCCATGTGAAAGCCTTGTCATTATTGATGTCAATCGTAGCGGGAATCGTAGTAGGGTCATACGTGCCGAGACGCTCGATGTATTTTCCATCGCGCGGTGAACGTGAATTGGCAACAACAATCGAAAACCACGGAGCTTTCTTCTTTCCTTGCCTTTGCAACCTGATTTTTACGGGCATAAGTCTTTTAAATTTTGAGTGTGCAAAGGTATTGTTTTCCGTTGAAATAAAAAAAGGACATTCCGAAAGAGTAAAAAAGGAGGGGTTTCCAACTATTGCACCTTTTCCAGCAAGGAAATCACTTCCGCTTCAATGATGTCACGCACTTTTAGAAAATCCGCGTCATTTACCTCCTTCGAGTCAGGAATCGCCCACTCCTCACGGTTACGCGCCACTAAATGCGGACAGTCATCCCCGCACCCCATTGTGATTGCGTATTCGTATTCCACATCAGGAATTTCCGAAAGCGACTTTGATTTGTGCGTTGTCAAATCATAATCTAATTCTTTCATCGCAGCGATGGCTTTTGGATTAATCACACCCGAAGGTTTTGAGCCGGCACTGTAGGCATTCACCCTTCCTTTTCCGTGAAGAAGGGCAAATGCCTGCGCCATCTGGCTGCGATTGGAATTCTCAACACAAACGAATAAAATATTCTTCTTCATCAGTTGCAGCAGGTTGTTTTATCGCAACAGGCTTCTTCTTTTTTCTTTTCAGCATAAACCGTGATGCTGAAAATGCTCACTCCGCTCTGTTGATAGAGCGCAATTTCTTCGGCAGTCAGGTAGTTGGAAAGAATATCCACCGGAACGGGAATCGCTTTTTCTTTCTGCACGGTGATATTTTGAAAGCCAAGCGAACCGATAATCCCAAGATATTCTTCTTTTTGGATTGCGCCTGCAACACAACCGGCATAGAGTTCAGCAGTTTTTAAGATTTTTTCGGGAAGCGCACCTGTAAGTACAATATCAGAAATGCTGAAGTGTCCGCCAGCTTTCAATATGCGATGGATTTCTGCAAATGCCTTCTGCTTGTCGGGAACAAGGTTCAGCACGCAGTTACTCACAACGACATCGGCAACATTGGAAGTGAGTGGCATCTTTTCAATTTCCCCCAATCGGAATTCCACGTTATGAAAACCAAGTTTCTCTGTGTTTATTCTTGCGCGGTTAATCATGGCTTCGGTCATGTCAATGCCGATTACTTTTCCTGTTTCGCCCGTTTCTGCGCGTGCAACAAAGCAATCGTTGCCTGCGCCCGAACCGAGGTCAACAACAACATCCCCTTTTTTGATTTTTGCAAATTGTGTCGGCAAGCCGCAACCCAATCCCAAATCTGCATCAGGGTTATAGCCTTTCAGCGTTGCGTAATCATCGCTCATGATGTTATACACTTCGCTCGAGCAACTTGATGCCCCGCAACACGAGGATTCGTTCGCGGCTTTGTCTTGCAATGCGATTTCACTGTATTTTTCTCTTACGACTTGTTTGATTTGTTCTGCGTTTTCCATGTTTAATTTATTTTGAATTGTGAATTATCAGCAGCATTTTGTGCCTTGCGCTTCGGCTTGCGCCTTGGCTTTGGTGAAAAAAGAATTGAAACTCTCGGCAAACCGGTGAAAGGCTTTCCAATTGATGCAATAGCAAGCGCGCGGTCCATCAATAGTTCCTTCCAGTAATCCGGCTTTTACTAATTCTTTGAGATGTTGCGAAACGGTGGACTGTGCAAGAGGCAACACTTCTACAATTTCACCGCAGATACATGTTTCCTTGGCGGCAATTGTTTTTAAAATAGCAATCCGTGCAGGGTGGCTCAATGCCTTGGCAAAATCGGCAAGCTCGTTTTCTTTCTTGTTGAATTCTTCTTTCTTGTGAAATGCCATTTCTTTATCGTTTATCGCAAATATACGATTCAAAAGCGCAAATGAACAAATTTTTTTTCAGGATGCCAAAAAATGAAAGTGAAAAGAGAGGGGAAACTATGCTGCGATTTGGTTGGCAGGTTTGTCTGAAACAGCAAACTCATTGGGTTCGCGTCCCGCAACTTCCTCAAAGGTTTCGTCATACTTGGGGTGCATGGTGCCGAACATTCTGTCCCACCAGTTGAAGTAGATGCAGTAGTTGCAGTTGAAAAACTTATGGTGCATATTATGATGCGTGGGCGTGTTATGCCAGAATATCAGGCTGCGCGTAAATCCTTTGGGAAGCAGTTCAATGCTTGAATGCCCCAGAACATTGTAGGTGATTTGAAAAAGCGCGAATGCAAGCAACGCATAGATATGGAGTGGAAGCGCGAAAATCAAAATCGGTCCAATTAATCCCTGGATAATCGCTTCAAAAGGATGAAACGAATATGCTGCCCAGGGTGACGGATTGGTGGATTGGTGATGAACCAAATGCACATGCCTGAATAAAGCAGGATGGTGCATCAGGCGGTGAGTGAAATAGAAGTAAGCATCATGAATTACGATGGCAAGCGGAATACTCAAAAAGAAATATCCCCAACCGCGCTCGTTGATGTCGAGATAGAATTGCCCGTAACCATTTTTTATCGCGAGGAATATCCCAACCCCAATGAGTGAAAAGATGGCAATGCTACTCATGGAATAAAGAAATTCCTTCACCAGCCTTTCTCTCGTGGAATATTTCCGTTGAATCATGCGGTGTCCCAACTGTTTGCGCAGCAGCACCCAGAACAACAGGAACGTAATTCCTGCAAATACAAGATAGCGCAGACTTTCACCCACAAAATCAACTGCGTAATGTTTCAAAAATTCTTGTACCGAAATCATGGGGTAAAGTTAAAATGCTTTCGCCAATTTTTAGAAAATTGTAAAATAGGTGGGTGTAGGACAAATTGCAATGAGCGTGGCTTTTTCCCTTTTAGGGGAAATTCAAAGGGGTATCAAACAGGAGGCATTATCCCTCTGTGTCTCCCTTAAAAGGGGAGAAGCCCACCGCGCGAGAGCCGGTGCAAATTGTCCTCCACTCAAATAAGCTTGGTGATTTAGCGTTTGTCACGATTGTTTGCAGAGCGGTGCATAACCTCTTTAAATGTGCATAAGTAAATGCATTTGTTTTGGGTGTTTGTTGTATCTTAAATTGTTTTTAAAATAGTTTTTTATGCCCGTAACGGAGAATCTTACACAGCAAACTACAGGCGCTACCGAAAAGGCAGCGCAGCCTGTAAAGAATAATAAACAAGCGGTTGAGGTTTCGGCCGGTTTATTAGAGGATAGCGCGCACGGGCAGATGACGGTGCGTGGCTGGAATAAAATGACACAGGATTTTCAGAAAGATTTGCTCCTGTTTAAAATCACACAGGAGGCGACATTAAAAATAGAATGGTCAACCCTTCCCGATAATCTTCAGGATGCATTTAAAGAAGTGTTGGGCACATTAAAAAACAAAGGCGAGCATCACGAATCCGAGACTGACGGTGAATGTTTCGTATTCGGCTTTGCCGATGAAGGTGTAAATATCTCGGCTGTATGCACCGAACTGAATGGTAGGGTAGCCTTCTTTTATAAGGAAGTTTAGTTGCCCCAAAATCAACTTTTTTCTTGCCCTCTTTTAATTTGATGGAAGTCAGAGTGCCTCTCTAAACGAATATGCGGTAATCTTTTCTGGGGTGTACAACAAATTGAATCAGGCATTTTTCATACAGTCAGTAACTTCATTCATACTATTGTTTTTTGATAGGCTCCCTGATAGTGAACAGGTTCAACTTTAACTGGATTTTCGCCTACTCACAAAATCCGCGTTAAAAGGCGATATTGGAACAGCCAGCGAAATTTTTCCTCCCCCTGAAACCCGCATCTCACAAACTCGCAACTTCCTTCTTATCTTCGCAGACTTAATTTTTAACCTTTAAACAGGAGATGCCCCGATAGAATGGGAGCATGACAACTATGTCCAAAGAAATCATCTTCTCCATGGTGGGCGTCAGCAAGACGGTGCCACCCAACAGGCAGATCCTGAAAGATATTTACCTCTCGTTTTATTATGGCGCCAAGATCGGCATCATCGGGATGAACGGCTCCGGGAAGTCAACGCTCCTGAAAATCATCGCGGGCATTGACGATAACTATCAGGGCAAGATTGACTTCAAGCGCGAATTCTCGGTGGGCTATCTGGAGCAGGAGCCTAAGCTCGACCCCACGAAGACCGTGATAGACATTGTGCGCGAGGGCAGGAAGGAAATCTTCGACATGCTGAATGAATACAACGCCATTACTGAAAAATTCAGCGACCCGAAAGCCGACCAGGATAAACTGATGGCGCGCATGGGCGAACTGCAGGATAAGATTGACGCAGCCAATGCGTGGGAGATTGACACCGTGCTGCACCGTGCGATGGATGCGCTGCAATGCCCCGAGCCGGAAGCGCTGATTAAGAATCTTTCAGGTGGAGAAAAACGCAGAGTAGCATTATGCCGCCTGCTTTTACAAGAGCCTGACATCCTGTTGCTGGATGAACCTACCAACCACCTTGATGCCGAATCTATCCTATGGCTTGAACATCATTTGGAACAATATAAAGGAACGATTATTTGTGTGACGCACGATAGATATTTCCTTGATAACGTAGCGGGCTGGATATTGGAGCTTGATGCAGGAAAGGGCATTCCGTGGAAGGGAAACTATTCTTCATGGCTGGAACAGAAGCAGGAGCGCCTGCGGTCGGAAGAGAAAACCGAAAGCAAGCGCCAGAAGCTGCTACAGCGCGAGTTAGAATGGACTCGCATGGGCACGAAAGGGCGCCAGTCGAAAGGAAAGGCGCGTATGGCGAACTATGAAAAGATGCTCACCGAAGATGTGACGAAAAAAGATGAACAGTTGGAAATCTACATCCCGCCAGGTCCGCGTTTGGGCGCGAAAGTTATCGAAGCGAAAGGAGTGTCGAAGAGTTTTGGCGATAAGTTGCTCTATGAAAACCTCAATTTCAGCCTTCCGCAGGGCGGCATCGTGGGAATCATCGGACCGAACGGTGCCGGTAAAACCACTTTGTTCAGAATGATAATGGGTGAAATCAAGCCCGACAGCGGCACGTTCACTCTGGGCGAAACAGTGAAAATCTCCTATGTTGACCAGGAGCACACCGATATTGACCCTGAGAAAACGGTGTGGGAAGTAATCAGCAACACTGATGAGTGGATTATCCTTGGCAAGTTGAAGATGAACTCACGCGGCTACGTGGGACGCTTCAACTTTAATGGCGCTGACCAGCAGAAGAAGGTGAAGGTGCTCTCCGGTGGCGAGCGCAACCGCCTGCATCTCGCGCTCACCTTGCGCGAAGAAGCCAACGTGCTGCTGCTTGATGAGCCTACCAACGACCTTGATGTGAACACCATGCGCGCCCTTGAAGAAGCGCTTGAAAACTACGCTGGCTGCGCTGTGATTATCTCGCACGACCGCTGGTTCCTTGACCGCGTATGTACGCACATCCTCGCCTTTGAGGGCGATGGCGTGGTGTATTCCTACGAAGGGGGTTTTACCGACTATGAAGAAAACCGCAAGCAGCGCATGGGCGATGAGGTGAAGAAATTCAGGTATAAAAAATTGGTGGCGGGATAAAACGGTTTGTTGTTCGTAAGTAGCGCGTACTGACTTCGATTCAGGAATATAAAACTGTCAGGAAGAGTGTAACGATTGCAGGTTTAAAGTTTAATCTGTCAAGCGCAGCACTTTTTCTAAACGCTCAAGTTGAAGGGCATTGTTTGATTTAAGTTTTACAAATAATTTAGGTTCCATTTCAATTACGTAGATTTCATCATGCAAGGCTTTTGTAAGCAGATGTAACTGGGCTGTTGCGGTAATGTAGTCTTGTTTCGCAAGCGCGTAGTTTCTAAAGCGTTTTTCGCTTTGAGGTTCCGAAGGCTTAAAGCCAAGGCGGGCATTGTATCTGATTGCAACGGGATTTTCTCCCATTACTTTTGCATGCAGCGTTTCTAATTTGCAGCAGGTGAAAAAGAAATCAACCATACTAAGAGAAGCAAGCACAGGTACAGGCGAGCCAAGTAGCTCATTTTTATGAATGAATAATCCCGCGTGCCCTGATTTTACTTTCCAATCAATGCCTGAAGTGTGAATTAATCCGACAAGTTGTTCATGATATTCAATGATAAAATAAAAATCACACACAGGGTCAAGTTGCTCAAACCAGCGTTGTTGCATTTCTGGCGTAATCGTTTCACGATATTCCATAAACTCGCGGATGCGCGGAGCATTGCGCCACTGGCGCACCAGTTCAATATGGTCGTGAGTGAGCCGCACAAGGCTGATTCCATATTTGCGGATGCGCATTATTGAATTTCCTTTATCTCATAAGAAGGGCGGGAAAATTCAGACACATAGAAGCGGCTGATATATTCTCCGATAATACCAAGAGAAAATAAGATAAGACTGGTTGAAAAGGTAATCGCAACAATGATTGAAGTGAATCCGAGCGGCACATCGCTCACAAGCCGATTGTAGAGAAATACCACGCCAATAATAAAACTGATGAGTGAGAAGATGAATCCGATATAGGTCATTAATCGCAGCGGAACAACCGTGTAGTAAACAATATAGCGCAGGGAGATGGCGATAAGTTTTGGAATGGTATAGCCGGATGCTCCTCCATTACGCGCATGATGATTGACGTTTACATAGCTGATATTATTTGTAAACCAATGCAGCACTTCATCAAGCAGCAAATGTTTTTGATTCACGCTTCCAAAGCGTTTAGCTATATCAGATGTCATCAATCTGAAAGAACTGCCTTTTCCCGATGTGCTGGCAAAAAGAGCGAATATTTTATTAAATGCCCAACTGCCTACATTGCGCATGAAAGAGTGGCGCTTGGAATCAAACAAGCCGTAAACGAGTTCCGCGCGTGTATCGCGGTAATTTGCAAGAAGTTTTTCAATTTCTTCAGGCGGAATCTGGAGGTCGTCATCAATCGTCACTACCATCTTGCCTTCGCTGTTGTTAATCCCGCAGAGCGTTGCTTTTTGTTGCCCGCAGTTTCCGGCAAGCCGAACCGCCTTGATATGTTGCGGATATTGTTCTTTTAGTTTCAGGATTTGCGCCCAACTGTAATCCTTGCTTGCATCATCCACCAGCACCATTTGAAACGTAGCGCCCAGTTTGTCAAACAGCGCTTTCGTGCGCGCAAACAGTTCCGGCAAAAACTGCTCGCTGTTATATACCGGCACTACCACGCTGTAATCAAAGGGGTTCATAGGCGACACAAAATACTAAAAAAGGAAAGGGAATCAGAGAATTTCAAGATTAGAAGATGGTGGATAATCGGGAGAATTTCAAAGATTTTCTACACCTCAATTAATGGAGGACATACGATTCCATCTGTTTCCACTAACAGTGAACTCCAGGATAGCCCCACGCCAAAACCAGAGAAAACCATTTTCAGGGGATTTGACTCCGCTTCCTTTTTTATTTGTGTGATAATTGTGACCGGTATTGTTGCCGAACTTGTATTGCCGAAATATTGAAGCGAGTAGGGGACTTGCGCTGAATCCAATTTCAGTTTCTTGCGAATCGCTTCATTAATAATTCGGTTTGCCTGATGAAAAACAAAGTAGTTAATCTTCGCGCGGTCGGCAGCGCTGAAGGAAAGCAACTCTTCAATATTCTTCGGCACTTCATTTACTGAAAAATTAAACACATCAATGCCGTGCAAAATCAACTGCGTTTTATTGCGGATAATGCCTTCGCTGATTTGTTCATTCTGCAATGATTGCTGCGTCACCGGATTGCGGTAGCCGCCATCGGGAATGATGATTGAGCCAAAGCCTTTGCCATCGCCTTGTAAATTAAAATACATTGCGGGCGCACCGGGCTTGTATTCCAATGCAGTTGCTGAACCTGCATCTGAAAAAATAGGAGTAGTGCTTTTATCTTTTTCAGAAATACACGCAGTGGAAATATCGCCTGCCAACACGAGCGCCTTTCCTCTTCCTAATGTTTGCAGAAGACTTGATGCGACAGCGATTCCATAAACATAGCCGGAACATCCAAGATTGATGTCGAGCGCAATGCACGAATTGGCGCAACCTAATTTCTGTTGTATAAGATTAGCCGTAGCGGGCGTGATATAATCAGGCGTTTGAGTAACGAAAATCAAAACATCAATTTCATCCGCCTTCCATTTTAATTCATCCAATAAAACTTTTGCGCTTTCAAAGCATAAATCAGAAGTGCAAACGCCTTTGTCGGCAATTCTACGCTTTTCAATGCCAACGGTTTTCACCAACAACTCGCGTTCTTTCGGTGAAATGAGTTCAAAGTCATAGTTGCTCACTTCCTTTTTGGGAACACAGGCTGAGATGCCGGAAATGCGAATGTTATTGATGGAAAATGTTGACATACGGGTGGCGCAAAAGTAAGAGGTCAGCCTGAATGGTTTGTGAAAAGTTGAAACTCATGTTGCTTTACTCTGCGCTATTGCAAACAGGTCATTGATAGTAGCGCATTTAGCTAACTTTTCCGCTGTGATAGTTACGCTATAATCGGAATCTATTTTTGCGATGACGATGAGCGCCATCATGGAACTCCATCCTTCAAGTTTGCGAAATTCTGTTTCGCCCGAAATTGTTCCGGGTGGCACGTCTTCAAATTCAGAAGAAATACTTTGAATAAAATCAGTAAGTTGCATGGGGTGCTAAATTGCTTTTTTAAAGATAGAAAATCTTATTTTGGCGCGAACACAATCTATGTCTAAAATCCTGTTTTTGCCACGCTGGTATCCAGCTGACAGCGACAGGCAAAATGGGGTGTTTATCCAAAAACATGCGCAGGCAGCAGCTTTGCACAATGAAGTTGTGGCGCTGTATGCGGAACCATCAAAAACAAAAAAGACAATTGAAGAAAATCGGAAGGGCAATCTTTCAGAAGTAATTGTTTATTATAGAAGCTCTTTTTTCAAGCCAATCAATGTTTTGCTTTATGCAAGGGCATTGTTTCGCGGATGGAAACACATCATGCAATCAGGCTTCTTGCCCGACATCTGCCATGTGCATGTGCTCAATCGTCCTGCGCTGCTTGCGTTAGGGCTGAAATGGAGAAAGGGAATTCCATATTTGATTTCGGAGCATTGGTCGGGCTACGTCACGGGCAAGTTCGAGCAACGCGGATTAGTGTCAGGATTGTTCACAGCCTTTGCTATCAAACAGGCAAAGATGGTAATAGTGGTTTCCGAAACGCTGAAGGCGGGAATGCTGAAATGCGGGTTACATGCCGACTATCGCATCGTGCCCAATGTAGTAGAAGTGCTGCCTGATGCGTGGAAGACAAATCTTCCTGCGGATAAATTTCGCTTTCTCGTTGTAGCTGATTTGCGTGACGACATCAAGAATATCAGCGGCATCATTCGCGCTTTTGCAACGGTTTACAAAAATGATGAGCAAACTGAGTTGGTAATCGCAGGTGATGGGGCGGATAGAGCAATGTTGGAATCGCTTGCGCGAAAGGAAGTCTTGCCCGTGAGTTTCAAAGGAAGGCTTACCAATAAAGAAGTGTTGCAGGTAATTCCAACTGCGCATGTCTTACTTATCAATAGCAACATCGAAACATTTTCTGTAGTAACGCTTGAAGCAATTTTTTCAGGCAGACCTGTCATTTCCACGCGCTGCGGTGGTCCTGAGCAATTCATCAACGAACAAAACGGAATCTTGATTGAAAAAAAGAATGAAGCGCAATTGGCGGATGCGATGCGGAAAATGAAATTGAATTATTCAAGCTATCAACCGGAAACTGTAAAAGACTCGGTGTCTGATTCCGGAAATTATAGCGTAATCGGAATTGCAAGCTTCTTGAAGAAATTGTATGAAGTAGCAGCCAATTCCTAATTCCTGATTCCTAATTCGCTCATTAGTCTTTTTACTTCCTCCTTGCTTACCACAAAATCTTTCCAGCCCAAAGATGCTTCTCTTGAAAATTTCATCCACGTATAAAAAGTGATAACAGCATAGGTTAATGAAGCAGCAATGCCTGCACCCGCTAAACCGAGTTTTGGAATCAACAGCATGTTTGCAAGCACATTCACAGGAAGCCCGATGAGTGATGCGGTCATGTTCACTCTGTATCTTCCCGTTCCTGCGAAATGATTTGCGAGGATAATATTGATGCTAAACACGAGGATGCCGCCTGCCATCATCAATAACACTTCTTTCGCTGCTCCGAATTCATCCCCGAAAACAAGCGCGTAAACGCCTGATGGAATTATCAGTGCAGGAATTATCAACAACAACGCACTCAAAACGCTGAAGCGCAGAAACTTTTTCGTTAATTCATGCGACTGTGTTGCATCAGTCAAGTTAGAGATGCACGTAAGTTGCACCGTGCCGATGCTTTTGCTCATCATCCAAATCACGTCAGCGAGCGCAAGCGCGATGGAAAAAATGCCCACTGCTTTTTTCCCTTCGCTAAACAGCAGCGCATTCAGAAAATAAAAACTCAGGCGGTAATTCAGCATCTGCACCACATTGGCAAGTTGCGACTGGCTGCCCAGCGAAAATAATTCCTTCAAAGAAGAGGCAGGGCGATTATCCGCGTTATCCTTTTTCCAATAAGCAAGTAGCGCAGGCAAGCCCGCAAGCAAGGGCAGCGCGTTGGATGCGTACATCGTATAGAGATACGTCATCACGTTCGCGCTTTCCAGCACAATGAAAAACAGCGCAAGAAACAACACATTGACAAGCGACTTCAAAAGAAACAGGTAATTATTCAGCCGGATGTTTTCTTTTCCAAGCAATACATTCAGCACGATGTTATTCATGCTTTGCAACACTGCGAGAAAGTAGAGGTGCGCAGAATATTCCGCAGGAATGATTTCCAAGAAGTGAAAGATTGCAGCGGAAAGCAGCGAACAAAACAAAGTAAACACCGCAGTGGGCAGCACAAGCGAAGAAAGGCGATTGCGCGGAACGAGATAAATCAGCGATACTCCCCCCACCATGTCATTCAATAGCGTGATGAACAGGATGTTTGTAGCGATGAGGCTGGTGATGCCTTTTCCCTCTGCGCCCAGATAGCGCGAGGTAAGCACAACGGATGCAAATACCAAAGCCGTTGCCAGCAGCCTCGTCCAGTAAGTGTGTACAATTTTATTAAGCACGCGATTTTTCCGTGTGTGAAATAACGGGATTTTTTGCTGAAATTGCAGTCAGTTAATTTACATAAGCAAAATGTCAGAGCATTTAGACCTCGGTAAGAAAGGTGAAAAGATAGCCTATATGTTTCTTCGCAAGAAAGGCTATGAAATTCTTGCCACTAATTTTCGCTTTGAAAAAACCGAGATTGACATTATCTGCCGCAAAGACAAAGTAGTGATTTTTGTTGAAGTGAAAACCCGCACTGACGATGCGCACGGCAATCCCGAAGAAGCAGTGGATAGAAAGAAGCAAGATAAAATCGTAAAGACAGCAGAGCGCTTCATTCAGGTGCATGACATGCTTGGCGATGTGCGCTTCGATGTGGTTTCTGTTCTGCTTGACGGCAAGAAAGAAAAGGTGCATCACATCCGCGATGCGTTTTTCCCTTATCAGGATTAGAACTGCGATTTAGCTCCGCCACCACAGCCCTGCCAGATATACCGACTTTTTTGCTTTGTTTTTTAAACTAAGTGGAGTGATGCCTTCAAGTGGTTACTCAATAGACCTCTTCGGAAAATGTAATTCTCATTTAGAGAAAGCCTCTTTTGTTTATGATGCAGTTTGGACTCCCCTCTCCAAATGGAGAGAGGGCGGGGGTGAGGCGGTGCAAAAGAGCGCGTTACCCTTTAGTCAAAGAGTATTTTCCGAAGAAGTCTAATATTTGATAGAATTTTCAGAAATTTCTGTGCAGATAGCATGTTTACTTTTGGAAAGTCAATGCGTTTCAAAATATTGAAGTGCGCATCGTTGGTTACTAAGTAGTCGGCATTGTTTGAAATAGCCGCGTCTGCATATTTTTTTGTCATCAGGATTATGCGTGATGAGATTGAACTTATAAAATGGATCTGCTTTGATTGTTGTCGGTTTGCCGATCCTCATATCCACCACATTACTGGCAATTTCAGGTTTTGATTTTGAGGCAAGTACTTCGATATATTCTGTCATGATTTAATTGGTCACAATCAATGAAACTGAACCGACCCCTATCTTTCAGGATATCAGATGAGAAGGTGATTTTGACGAAATTGAAACTAAGAAAAACACCGAAATCAAAGCACAGCAAGAAGTTTGAGCTGAATTATCAAAATTAGGTTGACGCCAATGCGATAGAATCGGGACAGGTCGAAGATACTTGCAATGAAGGGAAACATCAGCAGATTACTCAATGCCGCACAATCACTTTTTCATTATACAACTTCTCCCCGTACTGCAATTGAATGAAATACATTCCGGCAGGCTGTTCCTGCAGGCGGATGTTGTTTTTGTATTCGCCTTCATATTGCGGATTGTTTTCGTAGCGCACAACCTGCCCTAAGTGGTTGAAGATTTTCAATGTTACATCCGCTTTCTCTGCAATGTCTAATTCTAAATTAAACTCGCCATTGTTCGGGTTAGGGTAGAGCAACAGAACATTCTCATCCTCTGCATTTGCAGCGGGCAATGTTGTTTTAGCTGACTGCACCACGGTGAAATGCACGGTATGCGGAATTCCTAATGTTCCCGTTCCTCCGGTTCCGCTATAGGGATTCACTGTGAGCGTGTAGCTGCCGGGGCTGATATTCCATTTCTGATAATTTTCTGCGGGGGAATCGCCAGCGATGGCGAACGGAGCGGTGCTTTCTGTTCTTACTGTTGCTCCGTTTAAAATAAATTTCACGCTCTTCACCGCAGTGCTTCCCGGGCAAACATTTGCGCGTAAGTTGAAGTTATTCGTTGTAGCAAGGTTGATAACAGAGCCTTCTGTGAACGGACCGATTTCACCCGCAGTGCCTGTTTGCATCAGCGTGAAAGAAACAACTTGCAGGGGAACACAAACAGGAGGCGGGGCGCAGGAAGAACCGTTTCCGAAACATACACCGCAATTGTCAATATCAGAATTAGCAACATGCCCTGTATTGCCACCGGAGCAAACATTGCAATTGTCAAGCGTTGCCGAGCCGTTGCATACTCCGTTACAATCTTTGCCGTGGTTTGGTGAAAGTCCTGTTGAGCCGCCCACACAAATTCCGCAGCTATTTAAAAATGCGGTTCCGTTTAAAACGCCAGCGCAATCAGGAGTATTTCCGGTATTGCAGGGCGCACCCGCTATTAATGCAGTAATGAGTGAACTTCCGGTATTTCCATCGTGATAATTATCGGTTTTGGCATCGCCAAACCACAGGAAGGGTGATGAGCCTCCTATGAATTTAATATTTTTAATATGAATTTCAAACGCATCTGCCCCGTTGCTGTAGGGCAGTTCCATGAATGATAGCTGTGTGAAATTGAAAGAGTTGAATGCGCTCATCGGAATGCAAATCGTAAACCAATCAGTGCCGGGTTGCGCAGGCACGTGGTTGCTCAGGGTAACCTGCGCGCTTGAGCTTCCAGATGGTCTTATCTGGATTTTATTCCACTCCGCTGTTCCCAGGGGGTCTCTCAGCGTAATGCATAATTGGTTATTTCCCCCGCTGCTCACGTTCTGCTTTGGCGAGAAAAGACTTCCGGGGTCATAACCGAATTTGAGTTTTTTCCAACTCTTTTGCGTATTCACAACTTTCAAATACGGAGACCCGCTGATTTGCTGATACGCGCAGGTGTTTTGCACACATGCGTCAATCGTACATGCGGAATTGTCGTTGCATTCCGTATCATTTTGACAGCAAGAAATATTTTGTCCGAAACAAATTCCGCAAGCGTCTTTATCAGAGTTTGCAACATGCCCAGTGTTTCCGCCTGAACAAACATTGCAATTATCAAGCGTTGCAGTGCCGTTGCATACTCCATTACAATCTTTTCCCTGATTCAATGGCAAGCCTGTGTTTCCACCCACGCAGACACCACATTCATTTGTGATTGCGCTTCCGCAATTTCCGGTGCAATCTAAACCGGCATTTATAGCTACTCCTGTATTTCCACTTACACAAATTCCGCAGCTATTAAAGTAGGCGCTTCCACCGCAATCATTGTTACAATCTGTTCCTTCATATTCGGTCAACCCTGTGTTGCCGCCCACACAAATATTACACGCATTCAAATGCGCAGAGCCTCCTAAATCGCCATTGCAGTCGGGTTCAAGCGCGGCAGGCGCAGCCCATAAAATAGCAGCATCCAAAAGTTGGAAGCCTTGCGCAGTGAGCATTGACGCGCTGATTTCATTCAGGAAAAATCCCACTCTGCGCGCGGGGGCATTCAGGCTGAACATTGCCGCGCCTGTTTCATAGCCAAATACTACGATTTGCGTGTTGTTGCCGGGAACGGATGCAATGGAAAATGCAGAAGAAGCGGGTTTTCCAAAAGTGAGTTTATCGTTTGATGAATAAATCTGCGTGGTAGTTGCCTGCAATCCTGCCGCGAGCGGATGCGCATTGTTTGTAATAACGATGGAGTTTGCACCGGAGATTGTTCCTGCGTTTCCGCTTGCGGTGTTGGTCATTTTCATATCATCAAACAAAGCCTGTTCGCACAGAATCACGGGCACGGTTACGTTGGTAAACTTCGCAAGCACATCACCTGAATTCACCGTTGCGGAAACAAATACCAGCGCTTTGTTTTGCGCGTCAGCAGTTGTAGAAGATGATGCGCTTTTCACTGTCACGGTGAAGCCGAGTGATTCTAATCTGTTTTTTACCGCAAGGTCACCGCTGTTCAACGAGGTGCTTCCGACAACGAGCAATGCGCCTGAGCCGGGCGCAGGCGAATTTTGCACGGAGAAATTGATTGTTGCGGAAGTTGATGAAACCCCAAGATTGGAAAAGGCTTTTGCATGAACGGAATAATTTCCAAGCGCAACATTGGTGAGCGTAAGATTGTAAGGCGCGTCAAAGTCCGTTTGGAATAAGTTTCCGTTGAGATAAAATTCTACCTTGTTAATAGTTCCTGTGAAGATGGTTGCGCTTGCCGCAACATTCACATTTGCAGGCGTGGTGAACGAACTGCCTGCTGTTGGCAAAGTGATGGAAACCTGCGGTGTCGGATTCGACTGACCGCACCAGAGCAACGCTGCATCAAGCAACGCAAGACCATTTGCATTGAGATTATCTCCGGCAGTATCAAAGATGAAGAAGCCGACACGCTTTGCAGGAGCCGTCATGCCCGACATTGCCGCGCCCGCTTCGTAGCCGAATAACACTGTTTGATTGCTGTTGCTGACAACGGTTGCAATTTTTGCCGCGTTTGCATTCGGAACGCCCCACACCAATCTGTCGGTTGAAGACATAATAGTGGTAGTGCCGTTGGGCAATCCAGCCGCGAGCGGATGTCCGCTGCCTGTGATGCTCAGTTGTGTTTGCGTGTAAACGCTGCCCTGATTGGCTGTGCCGCTTGGACACATTTTCAAATCGTCATACAACTGATATTCGCAGTTAATCAGCGCAACGGGCGTGTTCGTGAATTTATTTCCGATATTCCCTGACGTGGCAGTGGAGGAAAGGAAAATCACATTTTTTCCGTTTGCCTGCGTTTCGGTGACAGCGGCATCGTTTACAACAGTCACTTCAAATCCGAGTTGCTCCATGCGCGTTTTCAACGCAGCATCAGAAACGCTCAACACTAAATTTCCAACGACAAATAAAATTTTTGGCGAGCCGAAACCTTCGTCAATCGCGGTGTTGCAGTTGTTATCCAAACTGTCGAGCAGTTCGGTTGCTGAAGGATTGATTGCGGCAACAGCATCATTGCAGTCATCATTATTTAATACAAAATTGGTTGGCGTAAGAGTAGTGATGATTGAATCATACGGATAACCAAATCCATCGCCATCGCCATCGGCATACCAGATTTTGCTCACGCAATTGCTTGTGCATGTTTGATTATTTCCATCGCCTTTCAGCGCAATGCTCACCGTTGCATTTTTTCCGTTATGGAAAATTTGCAGAGTAGCATTTTTTATTCCTGTGGAGGTTGGCCTGAAACTTACATTGAATGTCAGCGACTGATTTACGCCAAGCAGCGTGGGGAATGAATTCGGGAAATTGAAACTGAAATGTTGAGAACTGCTCAACTTAATGCTGTCAATCATTATCACCTGCGTGCCGCCTGTGTTGGCGAGCGTGACAGATTTTGTTGAAGTGGCATTCACCTGCACCGGACCAAAGAATCGCTCAATCGTATTAGAGATTAAATTCCCTTTCACAATTTGATTGCCATCGGGTGGGGTAGGGTCGAAGAAATAAAATGCTTCCATTGTGCCCAGTTCAGGCGAGCCGCCACGGTTGCCGCTGCCTGCGCACACAAACACGCCACCGTTTGATACGATTGCGCTGGTAGCATGTCTGCCCTGCAATAAATCAGCAAGCGGACGCCAGGTGTGATTGTAAATGTGAAATGCTTCTGTTTCATTATGCGCAGTTGCCTGCGAGCCGCTTTCACCGCCAATCGCAAGAATTTCATCACCTACTAATCCTGTTGCACATGCAGCGCGTGGCGTGGGTATGTTGCTCGCAGCAGGAAGCGTAATCCATGCGTTTGTCGCAATGTCATAAACATCTACTTGCGCCACTGTGGGACCAAATACATCACCGCCCCAGTTGGTGCGTCTGCCACCGATGTTGTAAATTTTTCCGTTTGCTACTGTTGCGTTGAAATGGTCGCGCTGAATAGGCGCATCTGCTAATTGTGTCCATGTGTTTGTTTGCGGGTCAAACCTGTCCACCCACTTTACCCAGCCCGATGAATGACCTACTTCGATTCCACAAACGATATAAAATTTATTATTATGCAGTACAACGCCTGCTGAACCGCGCCTGCGCAGGGTGGGAATGGATGGACCTACTGTCCATTGATTCGCAACTGGATCGTAGATGTAGATATTAGGAACGGGTGTTTCGTTCGGATAGCTACCTGTGAACGCGCCAATCACATAAATCAACCCGTTGTATTCCACCGGCTGAAAGTGATGCAGTTCAAGCGGATTGTTTGCAAGCGTGCTCCAAACACTGTCTTGGATATCGTAAGCCTGCACAGGCTTGTTTCCTCTTCCGCCCAGCAAATAAAATTTATCGCCCGCCTGCACGAAGCCGCACTCATGACGCGCAGTTGGAGAATTTTGTGAAAGCACCTGATACCATTGTCCCACCACGCTTGACGGGTCGTAGTCCACTTCGATGAAATCCCATGTTGCGGGAAAAGCAGAAGCTCCGCGCGAAGTGGAAATAAATCCAACAGCAAGCACACCGCTCAACCAGTTTGCAGGAACATTAACAGGCGAGCCGATGAAAACCTGCGCGCCATCTTCAATTGAATAGGAAGCCTGCACTTGATTGGTGTTCTTATTAATCTTCAAAAACAAATCCACGTAGCTCTTATTCAGGATGGAAGCATTATAGATGTTCGCAGTAGTTGCTCCGTTTTCTTCTTTCAGCACTTGGATTCCGCCAGAGCCGCCATTCGCATGGGTTACGATTTTGAGATAATTATTTTCATCACCCGTGCCGATGAACATTCCCATGGATTGATTGGAGGCTGGTGTAAATCCGGCAAACGGTCCCATCACTCGACTGTGAACGATATAGGACCATTGGCTTGCTCCTGAATTCACGCCAAACTGATAGCCATATTCCTGACTGTTTAGAGTTTGAAATGCATCGCCTGAAGAAACTTCTTCAATTGTGAATTTCAGCGCAGCGCCACCAACGGTCATCTTATCCGAGTCATACAGTTGCTGATAGTCAATGCCGCCATTGGTCATCAAGCCGGTGAAGCCCCAGTTGTTGATGCCTCCGTCAAGCGCATTGTCAAAATCATAGCGTACAGGAATCGTGGTGCTGAATCCATTCAGTGGATCGAGCGCAAAGCGGTCGAGCAAATCAGAGATGCCATCGTTGTCATCATCAGGATCGGTGAGGTCGGAGATGTTGTCAATATCTGCATCTGAGGGTTTGCTTGCCGCAGAGCAGGGGTCAGTGCCGTTTGCTGTTTCATCACCATTCTTAAATCCGTCATTATCGGAATCAACCGTCATGCTGTTTGGGTCGCCAATGCACGAAGAAAAATCAACCGGTTCAAAAATGGTGATGTTGCCCGCGCCATACGTTACCGCCCAAATGGTTCCGGGAAAAATATCGTTGTCGCCCTGCGCAATTACATCAAGCGGTGTAGCGCCAAAGTTGGAAGCCAATGCTGTTAATCCGCCTGATACAATTGCGGTTCCGGCTGCATTCAATTTCGCGCGATTAATTTTTCCATTGAAAGCGGCAATCAGCAAATCGCCTTTCATGGCATTGCTGAAATTCGATGCTTTGTATTCGCACATCCCGTTTGACGAACTGCAAATTGAAGTGAGCGCCTGCGGCTGATTGTCGGGCGTTTGATAGGTACATTCCACCGGATTTTCCAAACCTGCTGGGATGGGTGATTGAGGGTTACTCGTATTGAATTTATTATTTCTGCTTCCACGCGTGGGATTTGCGTGACCTGCATAATAGCCCAGCGTTACGTAATGCAACACATCACAATCTGCAATGCCGGGTTCAACAACCCCGTTTGAGCAATTAGTTGGCGCACCTCCCCATCCTGCATTTGGTCCATTGTCAAAACTGTACATCCTCCCCGCTTGCGTAATCACCACATCATAATTATTTCTCCAACCTGGTGAATAAATAGAAACCGGACCGCTCACCGGAAGCATCGCCTGATTTTTTCCGTTGTTGCCGCCAAACGGGTCGTATTGGTCAGTGTAGCCGAAGGTGGCGTTTACGTTTGTGCGGGTTTCATCATCAAGCGTAGGTAAATCATACGTGCCACTGATTAAATCCAAATCAATTTTCAGAATTGCAGTGGAGAGCGCGTATTCAGGCAGAAATACAAAGTTGTTGGAAGGTGCGCCCATGTTGGTGTTGCCGCCTTGCGCCATGTAGAGCACATTCTCATCCGCATCATATGCCATCCCGTTTGGCGAGTGATTTTCTTCCGAGCGTGGAAGCCCGCGCACTAAATCTGTTTTTATCCAGGAGGAGCCACTCCACGAAAGGCGCGAAATAATACCGGAGTTCGTATCGAGATTTTTATTTGTCGCGCCACCGCCACCGCCAATGCGCGGGTCGCTGGATGTGACATAAATAATAGGGTTTGTCGAAGTTCCCGCAACAACGATTCCCGTTACCTGCCGGGTGTTTGTGGTGGAAGCCACCGTGCCGTCATCATTATGATTGGTGATTTGCTGGATAAGCGCAATCGCTTCACTTGCAGTGACCTGATAATCGTTCGCGCCATTGCGCACAACTGTGTAGGCGTAAATAATTCCATTTTGCTGCGATACATACAATCGCCCGTCAGGACCAAATTGCAGCGAAGTGGGGCTGGTAAGACTTTCGCCCGCGAGATTGCCCGCAGTGAAACTTATTGTTTGGGAGAAGGCGATGAAGGGAAAGAAAAGGCAGGCGGCAAGAACGGTACGATACAAATGATTCATAGAGGGACTTTTGTTTCTGGAAAATCAAGAGAAAAAAAGGTGTTTCCTAAGGTAGTTTGTTCTCAACCACTTTTTCAAATTCTTTTTTGAAAAATAATCAGACAAACTATGCCTAAAAACTACATAACAATTTTACAAGAAGTGCAAATCAGATTTGCGAAATAGGTGGAAAAGCAATGTTCATATTATCAACAGCGCGTTCAATCCAGCAAATCAGGATGGCGCTCAGTGGTTTTTATCACCGCTTGCTCATGCCGCCATTCATCAATTTGCTTTGCGTGTCCTGATAATAAAATGTCAGGCACTTTATGCCCGCGAAAATCTTCAGGGCGTGTGTAAACGGGTGGAGCAAGCAGATTATCCTGATAAGAATCAAACAGCGCAGAGGTTTCATCATTCAGCACACCGGGCAACAATCTTCCGATGGAATCAACCAGCACCGCAGCGGGCAACTCACCGCCTGATAGCACATACGGACCGATTGAAATTTCTTTTGTAATAAACAGATCGCGCACACGTTGGTCAATGCCTTTGTAATGCCCGCACAGGAGTATCAAATTTTTTAACAGCGATAGTTTATTGCAGATTTTTTGATTCAGATGCTCGCCATCAGGCGTCAGGAAAATGATTTCGTCATACGTGCGTTCCGATTTCAGTTTCTCGATACAATTCGCCACCGGCTCCACCATCATCACCATGCCTGCTCCCCCCCCATATTGATAATCATCCACCTGTCTGTGCTTGTTCGTAGTGTAATCGCGAATGTCATACAGATGAACTTCGAGCAAGCCCTTTTGCTGCGCGCGTTTTAAAATTGAATGACTGAACGGGCTTTCGAGCAACTGCGGCAACACGGTGAGAATATCAATGCGCATTTTTAGTTTGAAGTTTATCGTTTGAAGTTTTTTGAGCGGGGGAAATTCACCTTAAATGTAAATTTCTCAGCTTTCATGCTTTTCCATGCGGGCAGTAACTAACTCATTGATGGCTTTGGTGGTGGCAATGTTGATACGTTCCACAAGGTCAGGGATGCGCTCAAGAAACTTTTCATTTTCGGAATATTCTTCCACGCGTTTCACGGCATCAAGCGTTTTTGGCAAGCCGAGATACGTGATGCCTGATTTCATTTTGTGAGATACCGCGCGCACGCGCTTCCAGTTTTTTTCACGCGTAAACTGGCGCAGACTAAATAATTCATCCGGTGTTTCATCAATGAGCATCTCTAAAATTTTTTCCTTGAGCGAAGCATTGCCTCCCGTAATAGTGTCTAAATAGGACAGATCAAGCGTGTCATTTTCACGGGCATAAGCGGTTGGTATTTCTGAAGTGGTTTTGTAATCAACCGAGCCGTGATGCAGCAATCCAATGATTTTTTGATATAACTGTTCCGGCTCAAAAGGTTTCGCCATCACATCATTCATGCCTGCTTCGAGGCATTGCTGCATTTCGTTTTCGGTGTTGTATGCAGTCATTGCAAGGATGGGCAAATCGGTGTAGGCAATTTTCAATTCATTGCGGATGGCTTTGGTCGCTTCGTAACCATCCATCACAGGCATCTGCACATCCATAAGTACAAGGTCAATCTTTTTAGTGCGGAGCATGTCAACGGCAATCTTTCCATCGTCAGCCACATCAATTTCAATGTTCTTCCACCAACTTTTCAGCATCTCGCTGGTGACAAGCTGGTTGAGCTTCTTGTCTTCGACAATGAGGATTTTCTTGTAGCCGATGTCAATTTTTTTCTCTGCAATTTTTTCTTCTGAAGTTTCAACCGTGGGCGTATCAAGGGTTTTCTTAAACAGCATTACTACCTCAAAGGTGGAGCCTTCATTCACTTTGCTTTTCACGCTGATAGTGCCGCCCTGCAACTCAATCAACTGGCGTGTGATGGATAACCCCAGTCCCGTGCCTTCAGCAGTTTTAGTCACGTCTTTGCCCAGTTGGGTGAAACTGCGGAAGATAGTTGTGAGTTTATTTTCAGGAATACCCATGCCGGTATCCTGTACGTTGAGAGAAATGACAATTGCATTTTTTGCGTCTTCAATCAGTCGTGCTGAAAGTTTTACGTAGCCTTTATCAGTGAATTTAATCGCGTTGCTCAATAAATTAAAAATCACTTGATTCAGCTTCACGGGGTCGCCCACTACTTGCGCGGGAATCGCATGGTCATAATCAAGAATCAACTCAATGCCCTTGTTAATTGCGGAGTGCTCCATTGTTTTCGCAAGCTGGACCAAATGTTCTTCAAGACTGAATTCAATGGAATGGAATTTTATTTTCCCTTCTTCAATCTTTGAGAAATCAAGAATGTCGTTTACTAATGCAAGTAAATGTCCCGAAGATGTTCTGATGCCTTCCACATATTGCGCTTGTTGCGGAGTGAGTTCTGTTTTAATGATGAGATGCGTAAGCCCTGAAATGGCTGTAATCGGTGTGCGGATTTCGTGGCTCATGTTTGCAAGAAAGCGTTGCTTGAGACGCGCTGAACGCTCGGATATCTCTTTGTTGCGAATCAGTTCCTCGGTGCGTTTCTTTTCAGTGATGTCGCGGATAATACCCTGGTAGCCTTGCTGTTTTCCGTCATTTGACTTCCAAAAGGAGGCAGTTACAATGCAATCTATTTTTATTCCGTCTTTTCTGCGCAGCATCAATTCATAATCGCGTAATGCGCCTTTCTCTTCCAACGCTTTTCTGGCGCGTTCACGTTCATAGGGATTGTAATAGAGTTGAAATACGTATAGGTTTTTTAATTCTTCCGGAGCATATCCGAAAAGCTCAACGGTAGCAGGATTGAAATCAAGAAACTTGCCTTCGATAGTTGTAATCCATATTGCATCGTTTGATTCTTTAAAGAGGCGCGAGTATTTGTCTTCTGAAGCTGCGAGCGCGGCTTCCATCCATTTACGCGAAGTGATGTCCTGGATGGTTCCGCGAATTTTCTTTTTTGTTTCATCATGCACCTCAGTAGAACGCACACGCAGATTCAGATATTTTACTTTGCGACTTGGAAGCATCACCCGCACATCAATGTTGAAATCACGGTTAGTTTCTATCGCCTGCCTGAACACGTTCCATACTTCTTTTCGTTCTTCAGATTTCAGCAAGTTGGCAAACCATTCAAGCGTGGAGAACGGAGTTTGCTCAATCAACTCAAGTATCTCTTTTGCCTCGCGCGACCATTCGATGGTATTGTTGTCAAGTAATAATTCCCAATTACCAAGTTGGGCGATTGCTTGTGATTCGGTGAGGCGCTGTTCTTTTTCTTTCAGTTCTTTGGTGTAGGAATGCAATTCTCTGTTTAACTGGTGTCGCTCAATAGAATAATTGATGACGCGGGTTAATAAGGGGGCATCAAAATCATTTTTCACCAGATAATCCTGCGCGCCTTTTTGAATTGCGTTGATGCGCTGCTGCTTATCATGAATGCTTGAAAGAATGATGAACGGAAATTTTTCCTGGTAGTTGGCGACAAATTCAAGCGTTTGCTCAATGTTGCTGTCGGGCAGGTGAAGGTCAAGCAACGCAACATGCACATTCCCGCTTTCAAGCATGCGCTTTCCATCTTCCAATGCGTTACTTACTAAGAGTTCATAAGGCTCGTCATAGCTTTTGTCTAAAAGCTTGCTCACCACTTTCACGTCAATCTCGTTGTCGTCAATCAGCAGAATTTTTAAAGGAGTGGCGCTCATAAGTTGGCTTGAAAAGATAACAATTTTCAAAATGAAAGCTGCTGAAAAAAAAGAATTTCAGCGAAAGAGGGCTAAAATTTTTCTACTCCCTGATAAGAGCCAGGTCGCCCGAAGAATGCTTTGTAGCGGTCTTTCCATGTTTTGGCAGCAAGCATGTCTCTGAAAATATCAACGTATTCATGAAAGACAAGGTAAACGGGATTGCGCGACTTAATCGGTTGCTTCACGCCATAGTTTGGCTTTTCTGACGGCTCTACATAAGTGCCAAACATCCTATCCCAAAAAATAAACAGGGAGCCGTAATTCTTATCAATATACACTTCGTTTTTGCCGTGATGCACACAATGGTTGTGCGGAGTAACGAAGATATATTCAATCCATGCGGGCATCGGCTTGATGAGTTCCGTATGCTGCCAAAACTGGTAGAGAATGCCGATTTGATGCACGATAAAAAATTGAATCGGGTCAAATCCAAGCATCAGCATCGGGATGAAGAAAACCAGCTTCACCTGGTCAACCCAACACAGGCGAAAGGAAACAGTGAGGTTATATTTTTCGGAGGAGTGATGCGTGATGTGCGAAGCCCACCAAAACCGCTGTTCATGCGCAATGCGATGTCCCCAATAGCGCACAAAGTCATAAGCAATCGCGCATAAAATAAACGACCACCAGGTGACGGGCATCAACAAAGCCGAAGGTGTGAGGTAATAATACACCCACCATACAGTATGGATAGTGAGGATGCCGATAGCGGCAGTAACAGCTAAGTAGCCGATGCCAACGCCAACGGAAGCCTTCAAATCTTGGGCAGAATAGAGCGTGAGGTTTTTTCTTTTGCTGTATCGAAACTCAAGCCCTACAAAGAGCAGCATCAAAGGAGATGCATAAAGCAGAAGGTTGGGCGCGGCATTATAATTTCCCAGCATTTCTGCAAATGAAATCTTACTGGTAGAAAAATCCATTACGGGTTGTATTTGAATTTCATTTTCAAAACTAAAAAAATAATCCAAATAGCTGTTTGAGCACATTTATTCGCTGCGTCAATCCGTTTTGGCATCTTCCACCGATGACCCACCAAACTTGAATACTTTCATTTTAGAAGAAACCAATAGCTGCAACAATGTTTTAAGTTCTATCACTGAAGGATATCTGCGTTACGGGATACCTCTTTTTACTTATACTTATTTTAGAAGAAGCCTAATAAATAGGATCAAGAATACTGTCGCCCACAAGCGGGAGAGAATGACTCTTTTCGTAATAGTTTGTTTTTGATTCGGTAAAGGTATTTTTTTTCCGGAGAAATCATAGAGATTGTTTCTGAATAGATTTTTCAGAATAGCGTAATCCTGGTTTGAGAATTTCATTTGTTCATAGAGTGGGCTTATTACAACTTTGTAATTTATTTTACTTGTTTCCAAAATTCTTTTCACTTCCTGAAGCATAAAAACTTGTTTCGCGTTAATTCTGTGATAGGAATCTGTTTGTTCACCATTGCGGGCGTAAAAAATGCTTTCGCGCGTTGAATAATAGGTATCCGGTGACTTGGTTATTTCCTTATCTGTTTCACGAAAGGATATCTGATTGGTGATTGTGTCATAGACTGTTCCGCGCTCTTCTGCTTAGCCAAACATAAATGGTTTGCATGATTCTGTAAGCACATAAGTGTAATAGATAATTAGAAGCTCAAAGTTGAAATATGCTTTTAAAGATTCAAGATGAAAAATGATTTTGCTTTCTCCAGTAACGAGAGGGTGTTTGAGGGCTAAACGCCCTCTGTGATTTCTTGAATAGAGAAAGGTGGCATCCCTGCAAGTGATTATCAGCGTATTGCGGATAGGCGCACGAATAGAATCAAGATATTTCAGCTTTGTGTAAATGCCGTAAATGGATTCGTCTGACGCATCAAACATAAATGGACTTGCATTTTCATCAAGATGCGCAGCCCAAGAATACGGGCGTTCATGCTCAAAAAATAATTTCACCACTGCTCCTTGAGGCACATTTTCTTATACATCTGTCCGTGAAATGAGTTTTTCAAAGGACTCTTGTAATCTTTTCTTTATGAGAAGTATGTATGAAATAATAAAACAAGATTCATCAGCAAGTTTGAATTGTCTTTAATCTCTTTCTTAAAACAAAAACGCCCCGGAATTACCCGAGGCGATTTTGTTTTAAAAACGCAACACTCCACACCCAACCCTCAATACTCTATCTGTTTAGTATCAACTTTCTGTTATGAATCTTTCCGTCTTCCGTGATGAGGCGGTAGAAGTACATGCCGTTGGCGAGCGTGCCTGCATTGAATTTGTGCAGTTGCGTTTCACCGCCTCTTACATTTCCTTCAAAGATTTCGCCAATCACTTTTCCTTCGAGGTTCACAATTTCAACGCGCACTCTTGCATCGCTGCTCAGGCTGAACTCGATGTTCACCGTTTCGCTGAACGGATTTGGATAAGCCGCCAGCGTCACTTCTTCTTCATTGGGTTGTTCGGCAATATCTTCCATGCTCATCTTGCTGCTTCCTGTGTTGATGACGGTAATGGTGATAGTCTTTGGCGTTCCTACAATTCCTGTAGCATAATTTCCTGAATAGGGCGTAGCGGTAATCGTGTAAGTACCGGGTGTTACATTCCATTTGTGATAGTTGCCGGGCGGATTATCACCCATCAGCGCATAAGGCACAGCATTTTCAGTCTGGAAATTGCTGTTGGAGTTCAGTTTGAACCTGATGCTTTCTGTGCCGGTGTTTGTGCAAAGGTTCGCTCTTACACTTACGTCAGGATAGATTGCAAGGTCAATGATTGCACCGTTGTTCAAAGTGCCGATGTCAAGGTCAGTGGCGGAATTTACCAGAGTGAAGGAAGTCACCACTCTTAAAATGAGCGTATTTGAGCAGACTCCATTGGTGCAGACATCATTGGTGCAAGAGTTGTTGTCGTTGCATTGCGCGTTGGTCGAGCAGCAGTTTTGATTGGGTGAATTTGAACACACGTTGTTTTGAGCGCATACATCATTGGTGCAGGGATTATTGTCATTACATTGCGCGTTGCTCGTGCAGCAATTCTGAATTGGCGTGAACACGCATCCGGAGGAGGGATTGCAACTGTTGAGCGTACAAGGGTTGTTGTCATTGCAGACAATGAGGGTATTGAGGCAGTTGCCATTTGAAGGATTGCATGCGTCAGTAGTGCAAGCGCTATTGTCATTGCAGTTTTTCGGAACGCTTACGCAGATGCCATTTACACATGCATCATTGGTGCAAAGGTTGTTATCACTGCATTGAGCGTTGTTGGTGCATTGCGGAGCGCACGGCACATTTGGACCTTGAATAAGCACGGTAATGGTTTTGGGCGTTCCGGCTGTTCCTGTTCCATTAGCACCTGAGTAAGGTGTTGCCGTGATGGTGTACAGTCCCGGTGCAACATTCCAATTGTTGTAATTACCGGGAGGACTATCCCCCGCAATGGCATACGGAGCAATGTTCTCAGTCTTGTAATTGCTGTTGTTATTCAATTTAAACTTCACGCTGCCCACGGGAGAGACACAAAGGTTTGCCCTGATGTTAATATTTGGTGTGCAGGAACGCTTGATCGTGTCGCTTGCATTCAGCGTGCGGATGTCCACATCAGTGGAAGAATTAATGAGCGTTAATGAAACCACTTCGAGTGTGCACGGCTGACAATTTGGATTGGGCGAGAACACGCATCCTGATCCCGGGTTGCAGGCGTCAATTGTGCAAGAATTATTGTCATTGCAATTAACAGCGATACCAGCCTGACATGAGCCCCCGGAACAAGCATCGCCAGTAGTACAGGCGTTGCCGTCACTGCATGAAGCTGTATTGTTAGTGGTCACACATCCGGAAGCTGGGTTGCAAGAGTTGTCCGTGCAGGGATTGTTGTCGGTGCAAGATAAAGCAGCACCTCCTTGGCAAGAACCACCTGAACAAACATCACTGGTAGTACATGCGTTACCGTCATCGCAAGAAGAAGAGTTATTCGAGGTAACGCATCCTGATGAAGGATTGCATGAATTATCCGTACAGGGATTATTGTCGGTACACTCAATTGCTAAACTGCTGCAAGTTCCATTGTTACATTTATCAGCAGTGCAGGCATCGCCATCATCACACGTACTATTATTGTTCGTGTAAACACAGCCGCCAACAAGGTAGCATTCATCATTGGTGCAAGGGTTATTGTCGTTGCATGAAATAGGATCACCCGAGCAGGAACCACCGGAGCAAATATCTCCATCGGTGCAGGCACTGCCATCATCGCATGAAGCGAAGTTGTTGGTATAGGAACAGCCGTTAATAAGATCGCAATCATCATCGGTGCAAGCATTGTTATCATCGCAATCAACAGGAGTATGTGTGCATCCTAATGAAACATTACATTCATCCGATGTGCAGGCATCGCTGTCATCGCAATTTGCTTCAACCGTTGCTGTTGCCGTGCAGGATGATGTGTTTCCACATGCGTCTTCCACAGTAAGCGTAACCGATACTCCGACAACATCAGCGCAAGTGAAATCGGTTTTGTCAAGTGAAATGCTGACAATTCCGCACACATCAGAACTTCCGTCATCCACTAAATCAGCAGTAATAGATGCGTTTCCTGTGCCATCCAACTGTACGTTGATGTCTTTGCAAACGGCAGTCGGGTCATCATTATCTTCCACCGTAATTGTTTGTAAACAGGAAGTCGGGTTTCCACATTCATCGGTGCAAGTCCATGTTCTTTCAATCACAAATTCCTGCGGGCATGAGCCGGGAATTGTATTGTCAGAGTAAGCAAGGGTTTCACCACAGGAAGCAGCGCCTGTATTTGACGTATCTGTTGATGCTGTGCAATCAAGGGTAACGTCAGCAGGGCAGGTAATTTCAGGAGCTTCCGTATCGGAAACTGAAATCGTTTGAATACAAGTAGAAGTATTGCCACATGCATCTGCGCAAGTCCATGTTCTTTCAATCATGTATTGATTGGGGCATAAGCCGGGAGCGGTAACATCAGAATATGTTGGCGTTGCGTTCGGGTCGCAGTCGGTGCATGTTGCCGAGCCGGTGTTTGTCGGGTCGGTGGATTCAGTGCTTTCAATGGTTGTGCTGCCAGGACAAGAGATGACGGGATCCGTGTTGTCTTCAACATTGAATGAACCTAAAGTAATCCCGGAGGTATTGCCGCAAGCATCGGTAGCAACAAACGTGTAGGTACTTCCATAGGAACCTCCGCAGCCGGGTATAAGGGTAACCAGTTCGTAACTAACAGTTACACTGCCGCATAAATCATCTGTCGTAACTCCTCCATTATTTGCAAGCCACCCGTCAAGGTCTTCCGCATTGCCCACACCGCATTCAACCGTGAGCGGGGTAGCAAATGTTACAAATTCCGGATCTTCAGTATCTTCAATAGTAAAGGTTGCGGATGTTGTTGCCGTGTTTCCGCAATCATCAGTTGCTGTGAAAATTACTGTTGCCGTTCCTGTTTCTCCGCAACCATCACTTAAGTCTGTAAAATCATGGCTCCATGTTACATCTCCGCAAATGTCGCTTGCTGTTGCACCGCCATTGTTGGCGAGCCAGTTGTTTAGCGTGTCGGTATTTCCAGCGCCATCACATTCCACTATTGCATCAGATGCTTCAGTGTCAATGGTGGGTGGAGTAGTGTCTTCAATTTTGAATGTTGCAGAAGTAGTTGTAGTGTTGCCGCAAGCGTCTGCGAATGTGAAGGTAACAACAGCGCTTCCGGTTAAACCGCAATCATCGCTTAATGCTGTGAAATCATCCTCTACGAAGAACCCTACATCACAAAGGTCGCCTACTAACTTCAGGCTTCCATTTTCGGCAAGCCATGTGTTCAGGTCAGCAGTGTTTCCTGCGCCATCACATTCAACTGTGAGGTCGGTTGCAGGAGTAACATTCGGACTCTTTGTATCTTCTCTTTTATAAGTTGCAGAAGTTGTTGCAGTGTTTCCGCAATCGTCTGTTGCAGTAAAGGTTACCACAACGCTTCCTGTTCCGCTGCATCCTGTGAGAGGCAGAGTAAAATCATGACTCCACACCACATCACTGCAATTATCACTTGCCTCTGCGCTACCGTTATTATTCAGCCATTGGTCAAGGAAGTTGTCATTGAGGCCACATTCTATTGTAATGTCTTCAGCAGGCGTAGTAACTGAAGGCGCAGTGTTGTCTTCAATAGTAAATGTTGCAGACGTAGTTGCAGTGTGACCGCATTCATCGGTGGCAGTAAAAGTTACCGTAGTTTTTCCGGTAGCTCCACAACCATCTGTGAAGGCAGTGTAATCATTTGTCCACGTTACGCTGCCACAAGCATCGCTTGCAGAAGCGTCACCGTTTGAGCCGAGCCAGATCGAGAATTCAGACAAGTTGCCCAAACCATCACATTCTGCCGTGTAATCAGCAGCAGGAGTATCAAGGGAAGGATCGGTGTTGTCTTCAATAGTGAATGAAGCAGAAGTGGTTGTCGTATTTCCACATTCATCAGTTGCAGTAAAAATTGCAGCAACAGAGAATGTTGCACCGCAACCATCCGTTCCCGTTGTATCTGCGCTCCATGTTACGTTTCCGCAAGCATCGCTTGCATCAGCACCGCCATTGTCAGCGAGCCAAGCGTTCAATTCTGAATCATTATTCGGACCACATTCATTTGTTGCGTCAGAAGCTGCAACATCAAGTGTGGGAGCCGTGTTGTCAGTGAGCGAGAATGTTGCTGAAGTTGTTGCAGTAAGACCGCAAGCATCGGTGGCTGTGAAGGTAACCGTTGCGCTGCCTGTATTTCCACAGCCTGTTAATCCGGTGAAATCATTACTCCATGCAACGCCACCACATAAATCGCTGGCGGTTGCTCCGCCATTGTCAGCGAGCCAGGCATCAAGCGCACCTGTTGTGCCGTCACATTCTGCTGAATCATCAGATGCAGGAGTGTCAATTGTGGGCGGTGTAGTGTCTTCAATGGTGAATGTTGCAGAAGATGTGGAGGTATTGCCGCAATCATCGGCAACTGTGAATATTACAGTTGCTGTTCCTGTTGCTCCGCAGCCATTGCTCAATGAAGTGAAGCTGTTGCTCCAGGAAACGCTGCCGCAATCATCGCTTGCTTCAGCGCCACCGTTTAAGGCAAGCCATGCATTCAGCGTATCAAGATTTCCTGCGCCAGCACACTCAATAATAACATTAATTGCTGATGCGAAAATGGAAGGGTCATTCGTGTCTTCAACCGTAAAGATGCCTGTTGAAGTAGCAGTATTTCCGCAATCATCTGTAGCTGTGAAAATTGCATTTACAACAGAGGTAGCTCCGCAAGCTAATGTATGTGTAGTGTCATAGCTCAAGGTTACGCCACCGCATAGATCACTTGCAGCAACACCGCCATTATCATCGAGCCAATTTTGTAAATCGCTCACGTTTCCAGCGCCATCACATTCCACAGTCGGGCTGGTAGCGGGAAGGTCAAGAGAGGGCGGGGTAGTGTCTTCGATTGTAAATGTTGCTGTTGAAGAAGCTGTGTTTCCGCAAACATCTTCGGCAGTGAATGTTACTTCTGCGCTTCCGGTGAAACCGCAATCATCGCTTAATGCAGAGAAATTGTTTGTCCAATTTACGGGCGCACATTCTGCATTTGCAAGCGCACCGCCATTTTCAGCGAGCCATGCATTCAATTCTGCTGTATTGTTTGCACCGCATTCGACAGTTAAATCAGCAGCAGGTGTTGTAATTACAGGCGAGCAATTATGCGCGGTATAAGCGCAATTTCCTGTGTTTTCATCACACGCATCATCGGTGCAGAAGTTAGTGTCATTGCATTCTTTCGGTGTGCTCACACAAGTTCCATCAGTGCAAACATCCTCTGTGCAGTTAATGCCGTCTGTGCAGGTAGCAGCATTGTTATTGGGGTTTGAACATACGCCAGCGGAGCAGATATCATCTGTGCAGGAGTTCCCGTCAGCGCAGGATGTTATCACAGTCAGGTTGATTATCACGATGCTGTCACATCCGTTGATGTTGCCGCCAAAGAGCGTGTCATTGTAGATACCTTGATTGCAATAGGAATTTCCGAGAGGAGAAGTGTAGCAATCTCCCTGACAGAGCGTGAGGTTTACCGTTCCTGTAAAATAATTTATAGCATAGGTGCAGCCTGTTCCCGTGTCGCAGCCATCCAATGTGCATACTTCGCTGTCATCGCAGTTCGTGGCAGGATGCGTGCAAGTGCCGTCAGCACAAATATCGTCTGTGCATGCATCTCCGTCAGTAAGACACGCGGTTCCGTTTGATAAGTCAGTATAAATACATCCGTTCACAACATCGCAGATTTCAGTAGTACATTCATTCCCATCATCGCAATTTACTGCTGCGCCTGATTGGCAGGAGCCGCCACCGCATATATCGGGTTCAGTACAGGCATCATTGTCATCGCAAGAAAGTGTGTTGTTTGCATTCACGCATCCTGATAATGGATTGCAACTGTCATCAGTGCAAAGGTTGTTGTCATTGCAATCGGGAGCAATGCCCGGAACGCAAGCGCCATCTATACATGCATCGCCTACTGTGCAGGCACTGTTATCAGAACAGGTATTCGTGTTGTCATTAGTTGCAAAGCATCCTGTTCCGGTGTCGCAAGCATCATCCGTGCAGGGATTATTGTCATTGCAAACGATAGGAGTATATTGACATCCGATGCTTGGAGCATTGCAGGCATCTGAAGTGCAGGCATTATTATCATTACAGATTACAGGGATAGTGAAACAGCCGGAAGCCGGGTTGCAATCATCCGTTGTACAAACATTGTTGTCATTGCAAACAATGGGAGTATAAATACATACGCCAATTCCATTGCAGGCGTCTGACGTGCAGGCGTTGCCATCATTACAATTAAAGATGGTGTCAGTGCCGCTGACCACAATATTATCTACCCGGTGAAACTCAGCATTACTGCTGTTTCTTAAACGGAAAACCAATACAAGAGAGGTTCCACTTAACCCGGTTGCTGTAGCTGTTGCGGATGTGAAATCATCAATCTGATTTCCGTTAGTGAGCTGAATTTCAGTAGCGCTTCCGTTTAGTTTATAAAAAGCCCGCACATAGTCATCGCTTTCTGAATCTCCTTCCTCAGATAAAACAGCGGTAATAGAAACATTGCTCAAGCCTGAGATGTTTATTACAGAGGTGGTCAACACGCCTTCATTATCCATATCCGTTCCCTGCAATACTCCACCGGTAACCTGGAAGGAGCCTGTAAAAGGACCTCCGCTCAGTGTATATTGCGAGGAAGGTGTCGTTGTAAATGTTTCAGAATAAGCTGTTGCCAGTTGCGTGACGTATGTGCAAGTATCACAGCCGGGAATTGCGTTATTGGTACATCCGGTAAGGGCATTGCAACCATCCGTAGTACATGGATTTTGGTCATCGCAGTTAATTGTAGTAAAGACACAACCATTAACCGCATGACATGAATTGGTAGTACACAAGGTATTATCATCACAAACGATGGGAGTACCCGCGCAAGCGCCTCCACCGCACACATCGTTTGCCGTGCAAACGGTGTTGTCATTACAGAGGTTGGTATTATTTGTATAAACACATCCGATGCCCGTGTCACAAGCATCATCCGTGCAGGGATTATTGTCATTGCAAACGATTGGAGTATAAACGCACACGCCAATTCCGTTACAAGCATCTGCTGTGCAGGCGTTGCCATCGTTACAGTTATAATCAATACCCGTAACAACAATGTTATCAAAACGATGAATTTGATCGCTTTCGTCATTATTAATACGAACGCGAATTACCAGAGTATTTCCTGTTATGCCAGTTTGAGTTGCTGTTGAAGTGCCAAAATTGTCATTTATCTGTCCGCCAGAAGGTGAAGAGAAATTTGTTTCCAGAAGAAGGTCTGTGTCATAAGTTATCCTGATATAGTCATCACTGTCCGGGTCTCCATCTTCAGCAATATTCATTGTAACGGAAACATTTACATAACCGCTGATATTGATGGGTTTAGAGGTCCAAACTCCTTCATTATTGGTAAAGAAACTATTAATGTCTCTACCTGCGAATTGAAAACTTCCTGCTAAATTTTGCACACTGAAATAGACTCCTCCCGGAGTATTGGCTGACCATTCTCCGGATGGCACTGAATTTATTTCATTGCCCATGTATCCGGAATTGAAATTCTCAGAGAAAAGCGTTTCAATAGTAAACGGGCAAGTATCGCAGCCTGCAATAGCAGTATTCGAACATCCTGTATATCCGTTACAACCATCCGTAGTGCAGGGATTGCTGTCATTACAAGTGTTTGGTCTTACAAATAATGTTCTTGAACAGGTACTGGTGCAGCCACTCAAAGTTACCGTCACGCGGTAAGTTCCTGCAACACTGATAGTGATGGGATTACTGGTGGATGTGAAACCGCCTCCATCTCTTGACCATGAATAAGTGCCCCCGCCTGAGGCGGTGAATTGGGTGCTTTCCCCTGCGCAAATTGAATCAATACCCGTGATGATGCATACAGGAAGCGGTTTAACGGTGAGCGTTCTTGAAGCGGTGTCTTTGCAGCCGGCAGCGTTTGTCATCGTAACGGTGTAAACTCCGTTAAGGATGGCAGTGATACTTTGAGTAGAAGCGGTGGAATTATTGGGGAATGTCCATGCGTAGGTTAATCCCCCGGGGGTTGCTGTCCAGGAGTTAGCAATTACCCCCGCACAGATTTCATTCGTGCCTCCGGAAATATTTCCAACAGGAGACGAAGTCACAAACAAAAGAAGGCTATCTCTGCGGGAACATCCGCTGACAGCATCGGTTATCGTAATTGCGTAATATCCGGGCTGAGTAAGAGGTCCAATCGTATCGTTCGTGGAGGAGAAGCCACCCGGACCAGACCATGAAAATGAAGTGCCGCCAACGATAGTTGCGACAAATTCAGTAGATTCACCGGGGCAGATTATCTGATCTCCCGAAATCGCAACCGTGGGTGAAGTTTTTAATGCGAGATGTTTCGTGCAGGAACTGGTGCAGCCGTTTCCGTCAGTAACGGTTACCGTGTAGGTGCCGCTGTCAATCACATTCACGATTGCAGTTGATGGGTTGAATCCATTCGGACCTGACCAGGCGTAAGAACTTCCGTTATGCGCAGTCCATGCCGTGGGAGCGTTATCGCAAGTAGTATCAGCGCCCGTGATGCTGCAAACGGGTAGCGTGTCAACTGTTAATGTGTAAGAACATTCGCTGGTGCAGCCGAGATAATTTGTAACGGTAACTGAATACAATCCGGCTTCATTAATGCTTCCGGTATTTGCGGTATTCAATGATAAATCAAGGTCAGGACCTGACCATGCATAGCTTCCGCCCAAGCCTGCGCCTGATGCAGTGAAGGAAGTGAAAGTGTTTAAGCATATTTTATTGTCGCCAGAAATGCTGCAAAAAGGTGTTGCAATCACAAGCGTAATTGAGCAAGTGCTGGTGCATCCGTTAGCATTGGTGACTGTTACCGAATAAATGCCGGGAGCGCCCACAGTGATGGCGTCAGTTGTTTCAGTCGTACTCCATAAATAGGAAGTTCCGCCCGATGCGGTAAAAGTTGTGGTTTCGCTTATGCAGATTGAATCCTGTCCGCTGATTGCGCAAGAGGGTGGGAGATACGTGTGTGTGCAGCCGCTGCCCGGGTTGCAACCGTCTGCCGTGCAAATTAAACCGTCATCGCAATTTAATGCTGCTCCCGGCTGGCAGGAACCGCCTCCGCAAACATCGGGGTCAGTGCAAGCGCTTCCGTCTGTGCAGGAAGCGGTATTATTTGTATAAACACATCCGGTTGTCAGGTTCCCGTTGGCGGGGTCGCATGCGTCATTGGTGCAGACATTGTTATCGTTGCAAAGGGAGTTGGTATTTGTATTTGAACATCCTGTTATTGCATTGCAGGCATCTACCGTGCAACTGATATTGTCATTGCAGGAAATCGCAGTGAATACGCAACCAATTGTGGGAGCATTACAAGCATCGGTAGTACATACTGAATTATCATTGCAAACAACAGCAGTGTAAGTGCAGGTTCCGCTTGAACAACCGTCAGTTGTGCAGGCGTTGTTATCGCTGGGGCAAACCAATTGATAGGATAAAGTAACATTCGAAGTTAAACTACCGCGCGAAGTTGCAGCCAACTCTGCATAATATGTTCCGCTGCTTGATGGTGTGAAATTAAATACTCCACTGCCGCCTGTTACTGTTTGTGCCGTAAAACCATCTGTTCCATACACTCGAATGGTATTGCTGCCTGAAAAGGAAAACCTGTATGTCTGTCCTGCAATGGCGGCAAATGACCATGAGCGGATTTGTCCGGATGTGGCGGTAGTGGTTTGAGCCGCGCCACAAGCAAATGTAAGAGCTGTATTATCCGTAGCAGTGGCATCGTACATCCATGTATATCTTATGGAATACTCATGACTGTCGTTGTCGCCAAAAGTTGATGAAATGGTAAAAGTTCCGTTGGAAGGAGAAACAGCAGTTCGGAAGGCAACACTTTGAGAATTCTGATTTAGCCGACAGTCATCATCGGAATCGAAAGTGCATCTGCCAGCAGCATCTGTATCCGGGTCATCTTCCCATCCATCAAATCTGATGAGGATACTCGTAGAGATATTCTTTCTGTTTGTTACAATTGCAGCACCTGCTGTGCCATAATTGCAAGAAGCAAAAGTGCAATTCACCTGAAGACATCCGGTTGTTCCTTCAGTAGCATCAACATTGTCCCTGGTCCAAACGTGAGAGGAATATTCTTCAGGACCACCGTCAGCACAGTCGTTGTCATGGCCCCTGACAAAATTTAATTGCGTGGAATATTTCACTCCGGCTAATTGCCCGAACGCATTGCCCGAAAATAAAAACAGCGCAATAAAAATTACTGCGCTGCTCAAAAATTTCCCGCCAAACTTGTTTTGCGTACAACAGTTTGCATTTACAAGAGCGTTGCGGAATGCTGGGTTGAATAAAAATTTCATAACTCGGAATTTTTGGGTACAGATTGTTTAGTAAAACTGCTTAGATTGATAAGTGATTAAATGCGCGAATTCAATTAGCTCACTAAAGTAAAGGAGGGTATTGCTTATCTTAACGCAATTATTAGAAAGAAAATGGATTAAAAATCAATGCAGGCTTAGGTTACAGGGGGAAGCTGTCCGAAATACACGGAAACTTTCATGGGTGGCAACGAGCATGAATGCGCAGCTATTTAAAAACTCACCTCTGTCTGCGTTAAAACTTCGGCAGATAAACCGCCCTTCTATTGCCGTTGGCTGAAGTGCTTGTTGCACAACTCGGTGTTGCCTCACCCCACCCCACTCCAAAGGAGAGGGAGTCAGAGCATTTTCCCTCTCTTTCGGGAGAGTGACAGAAAGCGAAGCGCTTCAGGGTGAGGCTTTGTCGTGGGCAAATTGCATATTGTTTGAGTTGTGCAACAAGCACTTCAGCCAACGGATTCAGAGGGAGCAAGCAAGCAGGCTTTAGCCAAAAGTTGTAAGGAATTTGGCTTAAGCCTTTTCTCTTTTATTTCTTTATTCCGTTGGCTGAAGCCAACGGCAATGAAGAAAACAGCTAACAAATTTAAATGCGTGTTGCCCCGAATCAATTGCAAACTGAAAATCAGCAACTCCAGCAAACCATAATTCTGCGCTTTCCTTCATAAGGCAGCCTTCCGTGTGAGGCGCTGAAGTTGTCAATCGCGAGGATGTCGTTTTTCTTCCACGGGAAAATGACGAGGTTTTTCCAAATCACATCTTCCACGTGGCGCACATACGCATCGGGAATCGGAGTGCCGTCACCAAACAGCACGTTCATGCTTTGGTCAATCGGCTTGGTGGTGATTTTTTTTAAAGGAACAATTACGTTCAGAAAAGTCGTCCACAAAAAAGTTTTCAATCTTTTCTGACGCGCGTGGATGTGTTCATATTCTATTTGCCCGCCCGCAGGATGAAACACCTGCAAGTGATTGAACCACGCAGGCTCATTTGTGAGCGGATGTTTCTTTGCCGAAGGCGTGTGATGCGTAATGCGCAGGCTGTCATTTTCTTTCCATTCAAAGTCCATCTCATACGTGCGGCATTGCTTTTCCACTTCCGCTTTATCTGTGGTGAGAAAAATTTTATCCCAGCTTTTCAATTCCCACAGGTTGAATTTACTTTTTCCGTTCAGCCCGGAATAGTTGCGCACAGTGAGCGTTCCTTTGCGGTCAAATTCCTCCCGAATGTTTTTATCCAACTCTGCATACACCTTTCTGAAATTGCATATCGGTGTTTCACCGCCATATTCGGGTTCGATGTCGCAGTAGAAAAATAACTTTACGGGCGGTTTGGTCATGTAGCTCATCTCGCAATGCTGCATGATCGGGTAGTAGCCCGGCAATTCGCTTGCAGAAAAAATATACGTTGTGCCATCTACGCGGTCGCGGGGCGAGGTGCCGAGATAATCATTGTTGAGCTGCGGGTCAATGGTCAGTGCGACATCTTCAAAAGCCTTTGGCGAAGAAGCATCAAAGCCGCGAAACAGCACCGCTCCATGCTTATAAAATTTTTGCTGAAAAGACTCCTGCTGTTGTTGCAGCCACTTGTTCAGATGCGCAACAGAGTTATCGCTATCCGGCTCAATAATAAGCGGCAGTTCCTGTGTGTTAAAGAATGTTTCGCGCATTGCGGGGATGAAATTACAGAATTTGCGCTTTGTAAAATTGTCTTGCCGGACTTGTTGCGGCATCCCCTGATGTTTTTCCTGTTGTTCCCTGTTGTTCGCTCAAGTCTTCCGCGCAGGCTTTGCGTGTAAGCTGACTTGGGCGTTCTGTATTTTGATGCAGACATTCGTCTTCACAAGCGCGGAGGTCGAAAGACCTCTTTCCGTTATTACAAACGTAAAAATATTTTCAGGAAAAAGCTTGATTTTAATGACAGTACCTTGACACAACGAGGGGCAAAAATGTAAAATGATAAGCGTTATCTAAATGAGCGGAAGCTCAGGGATGAAAAGTACAAGCGGACATGCTTGTTGCACAACTCAATAAAGTCCGCCTGAGGCGTACTTCATTCATTTATCATTTCAGGCGATGATTTTTTTTGCGTACATCGCAGCTATGCGGTGAATCTGAATCATCTTGAGGCGAATAACAGCGTTACGCTGAAAGTAGCAGGGAAAGAAATTCCATTGCAAAAAAACGATAGACAGGAATTAATGGACAAAGTGAAGTCGTTATCCTGAATGAGCTTCGATTGATTATTATAAGAGTTCTTTGAACAACTAAACGAACCGATGAGAAATTCTAAATTATAAATCTGAATCTCTAAACAAATCCTAAATCAATCCTAAATTCCAAACACGTGAAAATGAGCTGTTTCCTTAATTTAGAATTTTGAGATTAGAATTTGTTTAGCATTTTGATATTAGGATTTTGAATTTGAAATCAGTTTTTCAAACCACTTTATAAGTTTCCTTTCATCTCCCTTATCCAATCTTCCACCGCCTTCACGCCTTCTTCATGCACGAGTTTTCTGCCAATCTCCGGCATCATAATTCCCGGGTCGGTTGACTTCATGCGAAAAGTGAGAATGGATTCATCGGGCTTGCCCGGCAGAATGCTGTACAGATTATTTCCAGAACCTCTGCCCGCGGCAACAGGTGATTTATACACGCCAAGCCGTGTAGGATTTGTTTCATGCACATTCAGCATTAAGCCCGATGTGTTTGCCGGTCCTGTGGCGCTGTGGCAATGTGCGCAGTTAATATCTAAATAAGCGCGGGCGCGTTGTTCTGTGGTGCCGTCATTGGGGTTTTCCCAATCAGGCGCTTTCGGGCAGTCGGCAAGATTTTCGGGAAGACTGTCGAGAATGCCAGCGGTGTTCCATTTTGTAAGTTGATTCAGCTTTCCTTCAGAATAGGTAAACTCGCGGTTCAACTGACGCGCAGAAGGTCCAATCGGACTCATCTTCGCATTGCGCACATGGCAGCCTTTGCATTGATTTACATTGGGAACAGAGTAGGAGAGTGTTTTCGTGCTGCCGTCAGAATGAATCCAGGAGATTTCCTTTCTTCCCCCGGCAACTTCAAGAATCGCTTCGGTTTGCTCATCATTCCAGATATAGGGCAACGCTTTCCATCCTGCTTCTTCATGGATGAGCAGGCGCGTTTCTAAAATTTTTCTTCCTTTCGAATCATCTCTGAAATCATTCGGATAGAAAAAATTTTTAATAAGCACCGTGCCGACAGGAAAATCAAATTCACTCGAAGCGTTGTACACTGCTTTTTGCCCTGCGGGCACTTTTACAAATCGCGCTTTGTGCGCGTAGTCTGAAAAGAGGGGCGTGTTTAAATCATACGGCAAAATGCCGTGAGCGGGAATCAAATCAGCGAGTGCGCCTTTGAAGAATCCGTAATCAGTCAGTTTCTCCAAGCCGAAGGAAGCGGAGGATGAAACAACATTTTCGGCAACGGCTGTTTTGTCAGCGGGTGAGTTTGTGCAACTGAAATAAAATACAACAAGCAGGGAGAGAACAAACAAAAAGCAGATTCGTCTTTTCATTTCATTTTACAAATTGAGTTTCACCGGTTCGATTTTTGTGCCTGCGCAATTGAACTCCGGGTCATCGCGCCTCACATTTTTAAAACCGTTTGCCGCATCTGCATCAACAAATGAACCGCCTTCATTGTTTTGTGCGCAAATGCGATATTCCTCTTTGTACTTGCCGTCTTCGCCCACGGCAGTGGGGTCAAGAAATCCATCATATAAAATGGAGGGCACATTAAACCAAAATTTCAGGAACAATAACCTTCCCATCTCATAGGAAAGCGCAGGGATGCGCCAGAAATTTTTCTTATAGCGATTATCATGAATAGAAATGGTTTTCGGATACAAATCAAAATCAGGGTCGTTGAATGGATGCTTCACCAATTTGTAACTGGTGATGGCGGTGCCAATCGTTTTGTTGTTCACGATGAAGTTGTTAAAAATCTCCACGTTGTCAGTCGCAAGAATCATAATGCCGGTGCCGGGCGGCACTTCATGCACGATGTTTCCTTCGGGCGCAAAATTCTTGTAATTGTTTTTCCAAATGGTGTTGTCATACACGCGCACGGTGTGTCCGCTCTGCGGCAATTCGGGCATATCGAAAATTAATATGCCGCCCGTGTTGCAATGCGCATAATTGTGATACACATCAGCGCGGATGCAGTTTTCAATTTCAATGCCCGCCACATTATGAAACGCTTCGCTGTTGCGCACAATCACATCGCGCGATTGCCCCACATAAATGCCCGCATCAGAAGCGCCAATGGCGATGCACGATTCAATCAACACGCTGTCGCAGTCAACAGGATAAAAGGCATACGAGCCGTTTTCTTTCTTGGGCTTGCCTGTCCATTCAGCGCGTACATTTTTAATGATGAGCTTGTTCGTTTTTTGAATTTTCAATCCATCGCCTTTTGTGTCCTGCACGGTCAGGTCTTGCACGGTGATACTTTCGCAGTTGTTGATTTTCAATCCTTCCGCGCCTTCCTCTTGTCCTTTGAAAGAGAGAATTGTTTTATCGCGCCCCGCGCCCACTATCACAATGCGTTTCCGCCCATCAAGCGTAAGGCTGCCCTTGAATTTAAAATACCCTTCGGGAATGCGAATCGTGTCGCCATCAACGGAGAGAATGAGTTTTGTTTGCAGTTCTTTTTCAATATTCTGCCATTCAACATTTTCAGTTGAACATGCGCCAAACAGAAATAAAGCGGGCAAAAGGAGGAGATATTTTACCATGATCAATAAGGGAATTTAAAATTTGGAATGTTCCCAAAGTTAGGGAGTGAGAGCGAGCAAAAAAATAGCACAGCCGAAAAAAGCAGGGCTATTTTGAAATAGAGACTAAACGGAGGCGCAATCTCAAGGCAACACGCAGAGGATTGGCTTCAGTGGGCGGGTTTGATAGGTGAAAAGGGAGCTGCGCTAAAAAGGCAAATCGCGGTGAATCACCATGCGGCTCCACCGAAGGAAAATGATTGCATCTACTTGTACAAAATACATAAAATTGTCATTAGATTAGCGGAGAAGAAGATAAGGGTATAAACAAGTTACCGGAAACCCTATGGCGACAGTGCCAACTATGAACTGACTACATAAAACGAACAGACAAATATGATTGAAAAAATTATAATAGAGAGGTTTAAGAATATCAAAAAAATTGAGTTAGACCTTGACAACATCAATGTATTGGTAGGTTCAAATAATTCTGGTAAAAGTTCAATCTTACAAAGTATTCAATTCGCTGTTTCAATTGCCCAGACAACTTCTTTAGAAGAATTCCGCTTTACAAAATGGAAGCACAATGTCCTTTCAACTTCGCTGACACCGAACCAAATAATTTACACTCCAATAAGGGACATATATTCATTAGGTAATGGAGGTTCATTAAGCCAAGACAAGCAGAAAGCTATTGTTGTAAGATTTCAAGAAAAGGACACAAATGAATTTGCAAACTTCCAACTAAGCAAGGGCAGAAATAAGAACTTACTTACAAAAATAGAAGGAGTTACTCTTGGCAATCAAATTCGCAATCTTGAAAATCCATTTACTATTTATGTTCCTGGGTTAGCCGGTATCGCTGCTTTTGAAGAACTAAAAAGTGAAGGCATCGTCAGACGAGCAGCCGCAAAAGGTGATGCAAACAGCGTTTTCAGAAACATACTTTGGTTACTTAAACAAGATGTTGCAAAGTGGAATGCTTTCATTTCCGACTTCAACGACATTTTCCCCGGACTGACTATTAATGTTTCGTTTGACAATCTAAAGGACGAGCATATTAATGCAACAGTTTGGGACGGTAACAAAAACTTACCCGTTGATGCTTATGGAACAGGTGTTTTACAATCTGTTCAAATCTTATCATACATTCATCTTTACAATCCTAAGATTTTAATTCTTGACGAACCAGACAGTCATTTGCATCCGAGCAATCAAAGAATTATTGCAGAGAAATTAAGCGAAATAACTGCAAGGCTTAATTTCCAATTGATATTAAGCACTCACTCAAGACATTTGTTAGATGCTTTCAGAGATTATGCAACCATACGCTGGATTTCAAAGGGAGAAATAAAAGACCAAGAGTATAATTTTATCAGTGTGCTGTTAGAAATTGGAGCCTTGGATAAAGGCGACATTCTGAATAATGGTAATACAAAATGTGTTGTTCTTTCAGAGGACTCCAATACTGCTCCATTAAAGACGGTGCTCAACGCTAATGGTTTTGTCTTACCCGAAACAGACATTTGGACCTGTCTCTTATACACATCTGACGCTGCCGACGAATAGAGAGGTGTAGATCTCGGTGGTCGCCGGATCATTA